>UMHU01012824.1_pt1 | contig 164277 bp, 144 predicted proteins | sample 1965591 | NCBI WGS metagenome assembly UMHU01 (sample SAMEA4836101, study PRJEB28245) | human gut metagenome | biome: gut microbiome; material: fecal sample | place: Denmark | collected 2008
CTCAATTTGGAATATATTTCTTTATACTTGTTCCGCTTGTGTTTATTTCATCATTTGCTGTGGCATGGTTAAAGGAAAGAATATTAAGAAGATGAGTGGAATTTGTTGATATTTCAGATACATGTAAATGGAAGAAGGAAGAATAAAAGGATTATTTAATGGTAAAAAAATATAACCTGTTGGTTCGCTTGTAAAATATTGATTATTAGTATTGTATAAACTTCTGTATTTTCCCGTAGAGTTTCGGAGCGTTTCTCGTAGAGAAATCGGGTGAAACTCTACGAGGAACGGGGAGTTGCTCTACGAGAAATTAACTGAATATCCATAAAATGTGACAATGGTGTATAGTAGTAAAGGTAGAAATATTCATTAATTGTAATATTAATGAATATTCTCTTTGAGAGTGAGTATATTTAATAATCGTGTTAAAACTACAGTCTAAGATATTTAAACGGTGTATTGCCATTTGTCTATTGTTCTCCTATCTCTTAACCAATAACTTATTTTACTCTTACGTCTGCTATTGGAATGACAAGTCTTATATCACCCCTCAATGGAATCCATGTAAGAAATATAAAATCGGAATCATAATGGGAGGATTCGGATACATGGATAAATTTACCGGAAAAATAGGCTACGTGATGTATAGTGAAAATAGAACTCAGAATGGAATCAGGCCGGACATGAGAAACAGATTGTGGAGAGCTATCAGTTTATGGAAAGAAGGACATCTGGAGAAGATACTGATCACAGGAGATATGGTGGCAAACATACATAAAGATGGAACCTCAGAAAAGAATCTATTTCTGTACTATATGAAAAAGTATGCCGGAGTTCCTCCGGAAGTTTTTGTATTTGAACAGCAATCGAAGAATATATACGAAAATGTCCTTTTCACATCGGAAATTCTTAAACAGAGAGAGATTACAGGACCGGATTGTCTTTTAATAACAACGGCATCACACGTTGGACGTAGTTTGAAATGCTTCTCCGAGCAAGGAATCGATATAGATTATTTCTCCGTAGATGCAAGAAAACCTCTTATGATATCTGGCAATTGGTGGCAACCGGATATAAGGATTTTAAAGAAATGGGAAGAGTTGTTATACGAATGGGGTGGCATTATGGTCTATTGGCTAAAAGGTTATATCTAAAAATGAAATTATGTTTTTTGAACTTAGCAAATTTCTAAACTTCTTTCTTATTTCACCTATCAGTTGGATGTTTTTCTTGTTGATAGGCTTTTGTTTGTTTAAGAGAAGGCGCAGGAAAAAGGCGTGCTTGATCAGTTGTATTGCTTTGTTTATAATTTTTACTAATAATTTACTGGTAGATTATGTAAAATATCTAACTGTAAAAGAATACAGTGCAATGACAATCTCAGTGGGAAAACAATATAAACTTGCTATCGTGATGGGAGGATTTGCTTCTATGAATAGAAATACCGGGCAAATGCAATATGAACTTGATCGGGCAGACCGAATTTGGGAAGCTGTGAGGCTTTGGAAGAAAGGGGTTGTAGAAAGGATTTTGATTACAGGTGATCCTACTTCCATTATTCAGAAAGATGGGACCTCTACAAAAGAATTGTTTCTTAACTATATGGAAGAGTTGGGAGTACCTCGTTCTGTTTTTCTCCTTGAACAACAGGCTCGAAATACACGTGAAAATGTAATATATGTTCGGAGTATTCTTGAAACAGAGCGAATAACAGAAGAGGAATGTGTACTTATTACTTCCGTTACTCATATGAAACGCAGTTTGAAATGCTTTGCTAAAATTGGGATACACTTGGATATGTATCCGGTAAACACTTACATAAGGCCGGCTAATATAAATCATCGCTCTTTTTATCCGGATTGGGAAGCCGCAATGAAATGGCAGGAACTGTTGAATGAGCAAATAGGGGATATTGTTTATTCATTCGTAGGGTATATTTGACATTTTTATTCATTTTATGGAACGATATTTTAATATCAATTACGAGTTTGATAAAGTTCGTATTTTGGCAGCAGTTGAGGAACAGCTTCAACAAAGCTCTTCTGGTTATGTTTGTGTAGCCGATGGGGTCATATTAAATACAGTTAATAGCGATGCAGAATATATGCATGTGGTTAATAACGGTATGTTTTCTATTTGTGATAGTAGTTATGTACCAATCTATCTTCGTTGGATTTATGGAATAAAGCGTTCTCAATATGCCGGGAGTGATATATTTAGAGATCTTGTTCATCAAAAAAAATATCGGATGTTTTTTATGGGAGCATCACAAACGATATTGAATGGACTACGGTCTAATTTGTCTCAAATAGATAAGCGTATTGATAATATGACATTTTATGAATTGCCATTCTGTGATGTGGAAGATTTTGACTATCAGAATATTGCTCAAATGATAGAGAAAGATAAGGCAGAAATTATTTGGATTGCATTAGGAGCTCCTAAACAAGAAATTTTCATGAATCGACTGCAACCACATTTACGGAAAGGAGTAATGATTGCTGTTGGAGCTGTTTTTAAATTTTATAGTGGGTGTAGCGTACGACGTGCCCCTGGCTGGATCGTCCGATTACACGGAGAGTTTGTCTATCGAATATTTAGTGAACCTAAAAAGCAAATACAGCGATGTGCTTTAATTCTTTATACGCTTCCGTCTTTATTATATAATGAGTGGAAAAGGAAACATAAAAAAGAATCATCAACAAAGATTTCTACTTGGCTTGTTCTTTGATAGGGGAGTAGGATAAAACTCTAATAAAAAAACATAAAAATCAAGGCTTTAATTGGGTTTTGGTGATCTGTCTGGGATTTATAATTTGACTTTGTCTGATTTTTATTGATTTTGTATGGTGTTATGAATCAGTATGTTATAACTTTATTTCTATTTTCTAATAGCACATAAATTTTGTACGATTAAATAAAGAGTGGGGAGTAAATAGACACTTACTCTCCACCTTTTTTCTTTTCATATTTGTTTCAAAATAACAAATAAAGGAATAAAATATATGATGGAAATTAGTTATAATTGTAGAGCATTTTTACATAAGAATGGCTAGGCTATGATTCGCGTCAGATGGAATAAAGAAGCGTGAAGTTGTATTTTCTGTGGGTTACAATGATGATCCTATAAAAATGGTATAATGAGAATCAAAGAACCAGATAAAATACTACTCACAAAAAACTGGAGAGAATACATAAATCACACTCCAAAAGATTACTATGCCATGAGAAAATCATTTATATTTTATGTAAGGATACTTGCTTTAACCAAGTAAATGCATTTGTAGAATGATACGGAGAAAATAGACTTATTTTGAAATTATAATGGAGAATATTAATGAGTAATATCTTAATATTTGTAATGTAAATGCTTAAACAATAGTTAATTTCTTTCATAAATTTGTGAATTTATGAATTGTACAATAATTTTGCAGCCAAATTAATTTTAAGAAGAAATAATATGAGATCGTTTTTATTAGGATTATTAGCTATTGGCCTTGGCTACACGGCAAATGCACAAACCTCTAAGGAGGAGTTACAACAGGCAAAAATAGATTCGCTGACTACTGTTATTCAAGATTTACGAACCAATCAGCAGAACATACAGAAACAGATTGAAACTGTTGACAAAAATGCGACTGTATGGAAGCGTGGAAAGTACCGTAACTTTAGTTTTAGCAAAGAAAAACTTGAAATTGATGGTTTTGATGCTGCTATTAAAAGTGAATGGGGAGCTGCAATTACATTGGGAAAGACATTTTATTTGCATAAGACTCCTATCTTGAATATGATTAAGATTGGTCTTGACTGGACCTATTTCGATATTAGTGCTGCCGGATATGAAATGAATAATGAGGAAGGGGGAAAGGATGACACCTATCATTTTACAGCAGGCATGCATATCGGTCCTTCTGTAACGGTAAATCCGATAGATAATCTGAAAGCCAGTGTTTATTTCCGTTATGCACCGAGTTATGCAGGAATGTATGCAGACGATGAATATTATTCAGGTGGATATGCCAGCTTCTTTGTTTCCGGTCTTTCCGTAGCTTATAAAGTTATTTCAGTTGGAGTGGAGAAGCGTTGGGGGACCGTTAAATATGACCGCTCGGATACAGATGAAAAAACTAAGTTTAAAGTTTCAGGTCCCCGTTTTTATATAGGTTTCCGTTTTTAATCAAATCGTTCGATTATAAGGAATGTTGTTGGATACTATAGTTTTTCATATAATGACAGACATAATATTGTAATACTTATTCCAACAGGAAAAGAAATTAAAGGAAGGTAGCTTTTTACACTATCTTCCTTTTTTATTTATTCCTACTTCAACTTCATCGCTAACGCATCTTTCCTGATATCTAAAACCAAATCTTTTACGGCTAAGTTTGAAGTAGTACTGAGATAAGTTACAGAAAAAAAAGCTGCTAATTTGTTGATTAACAGCTTTTGTGGAGAGTATCGGACTCGAACCGATCACCTCGACACATATCGTGTTTAGAACTACACTGATTATCAGCAGCTTTATGATAGAAAGTGTAACATTTTGGTGTAACAAAATAGTGTAACAAACGCTAAAAAAAGACTTTTGAAGTAGTGTTGAGATAAGTTACAGAAAAAAGAAAAGCTGCTAATTTATTGATTAACAGCTTTTTTTGTGGAGAGTACGAGACTCGAACTCGTCACCTCGACACTGCCAGTGTCGCGCTCTAGCCAGATGAGCTAACCCCCCAAATGTATTATGCCAACGTTTGCAGGCTTTGTTCCATTTTCGTGGTGCAAATATAATGCATTATTCTGAAATAATTGCTATGTTTGCGGTAAATAATAACAAAAAAAGAAATATGCTTATCTATAATACGACATTTCAAGTAGATGACGAGATTCATGATAACTTCCTGATATGGATTAAAGAGTGTTATATTCCTGAAATAAAAAAACATGGAGCGTTAAAATCACCGCGTATATGCCGGGTGTTAAGCCATAGGGAAGATGGTACCTCTTATTCTTTACAGTGGGAGGTGGAGAGTAGCGGGGTATTACATCGGTGGCATTTGGAACAAGGTGCGAAGTTGAATGGAGAATTATCGAAAATATTTAAAGATAAGGTAGTCGGGTTTCCGACATTGATGGAGGTTATGGAGTGATACAGCCGGTAAAAGAGAAGATAATTCTGGGGATCGATCCGGGGACTACCATTATGGGATATGGGGTGCTGCGGGTGACGGGAACAAAGCCTGAAATGATTGCCATGGGAATTATCGATTTGCGTAAATTCGGTGATCATTATTTGAAATTGAGACATATTCATGAACGGGTATTGGGTATAATCGAAAGTTATCTACCGGATGAACTGGCAATTGAGGCACCTTTTTTTGGCAAGAACGTTCAGTCCATGCTGAAATTGGGACGTGCACAGGGGGTAGCAATGGCGGTGGCGTTGAGCAGGGATATTCCGATAACCGAATATGCTCCTTTGAAAATTAAGATGGCGATTACGGGAAATGGGCAAGCATCGAAAGAGCAAGTGGCCGATATGTTGCAACGTATGTTACACTTGGCGAAAGAGGAAATGCCTGTTTTCATGGATGCTACAGATGGATTGGCGGCAGCCTATTGTCATTTTCTTCAAATGGGGCGTCCTACGATGGAGAAAGGATATCATGGTTGGAAAGATTTTATAGCCAAGAATCCGGATAAAGTGAGGTGAATAATAAAGTGAATTTGAAATAAAAAGAAATGCTATGAAGTTAAACTATCTGGCTATAATAGGAGTGACGACAGCAACAGTGATGAGTTGTACACCAGCAAGAAAAGAATATGCATCTTATGAATTATATCCCGTCCGTTCGGGAAGCCTGACAGAGATGGAGTATACGCCTGCGACTACAAAGTTTTCGCTTTGGGCACCTACGGCAGACGAAGTCCGATTAATGTTGTTCGAAACCGGAGAGGGCGGACATGCCTATGAAACGATACCGATGGTGTTGGGAGAGGAAGGTACGTGGGCAACAACGGTTGATAAGGATTTGGTAGGAAAATTCTATACTTTTAATGTAAAAGTAAACGATAAATGGCTTGGTGATACTCCGGGCATCAATGCAAAAGCAGTAGGTGTGAATGGCAAACGGGCAGCCGTTATTGACCTGAAGACTACTGATCCGGAAGGTTGGGAGACAGATGTACGTCCGGAGCTTAAATCTCCTGCTGACATTATTCTTTATGAAATGCATCATCGCGACTTTTCGATAGATTCTGCTTCGGGCATTAAAAACAAAGGAAAATTCTTGGCATTAACGGAGCACGGAACTTTAAATCCGGATAGATTATCGACAGGTATCGATCATTTGGTCGAACTGGGAGTGACACATGTACATTTGCTGCCCTCTTATGACTATGCTTCTGTGGATGAAACTAAGTTGAATGAAAATAAATATAACTGGGGATATGATCCTCAGAATTACAATGTGCCGGACGGATCTTACTCTACCGATCCCTATAATCCTGTGGCGCGTATCAAGGAGTTTAAACAGATGGTGCAAGCGTTACATAAGGCGGGTATACGGGTGGTGCTTGATGTAGTGTATAATCATACATTCAATACCACTGATAGTAATTTTGAGCGTACGGCGCCGGGATATTTCTATCGCCATAAGGAAGACGGAACATTGGCAAACGGCTCTGCTTGTGGTAATGAAACGGCGAGCGATCGTCCGATGATGCGTAAGTATATGATTGAGTCGGTGCTTTATTGGATGAATGAATATCATATTGACGGATTTCGTTTCGACTTGATGGGTATTCATGATATCGAGACAATGAATGAAATCCGTAAGGCGGTGGATAAGGTGGATCCTACTATTTATATCTACGGAGAAGGATGGGCTGCGGAAGCTCCGCAATATCCGGCTGATTCGTTGGCTATGAAAACCAATACTCATGAGATGCCGGGGATTGCCGCATTTTCTGATGAACTGCGTGATGGTTTAAGAGGGCCTTTCAGCGACAATCATAAAGGAGCGTTTCTGGCAGGATTGCCCGGTAGTGAGGAGAGCCTAAAGTTTGGTATTGTGGGAGCGATTCAGCATCCGCAGGTTAATTACGATTCGGTGAATTATAGTAAAGCTCCTTGGGCATCACAGCCTACACAGATGATAAGTTATGTGTCTTGTCACGATGATATGTGTCTGGTGGATCGTTTGAAGACAAGTATCCCTACACTTACACCGGAGCAATTGGTGAGATTGGATAAATTGGCTCAAACAGTGGTTTTTACTTCTCAGGGAGTGCCGTTTATTCAGGCAGGTGAAGAGGTGATGCGTGATAAAAAAGGAGTGCACAACAGTTACGAAAGCCCGGATTCTATCAATGCCATCGATTGGAAACGCAAAACCACGAACAATGATGTATTTATTTACTATAAGCGATTAATAGATTTGCGTAAATCGCATCCGGCTTTCCGTATGGGGGACGCGGAGAAAGTGCGTGAACACTTGGAATTCCTACCTGTGGAAGGTAACAACCTAATAGCATTCCGCTTGAAAGATAATGCGAACGGGGACACATGGAAAGATATAATCGTTGTATATAATTCGCGTGATGCTTTAGCTAAACTGGCAGTTCCAGAAGGTAAATACACGGTTGTTTGCAAAGATGGTGTGATCGACAGCCGTGGCTTGGGAACGGTTTATGGGCCAGAAGTTTCTATTCCTGCACAATCGGCATTGATAATGTATAAAAAATAAAATGAGACAAAATATCGTAAGTATAGCGGGGGGCGTAGCACGCAACCCGCTTGTGCGTTTGGCACAGCCTGTAACGGCAACTTTGGAGGCAGGTGAGCATATTGCTATCGTAGGGCCAAACGGTGGTGGAAAGAGTTTGTTTGTGGATACGCTTCTTGGAAAATACCCACTGAAAGAGGGGACGTTGACGTATGACTTTTCACCGTCTTCTACCAATACCGTATATGATAATGTGAAATATATCGCTTTTCGTGATACTTATGGGACGGCAGATGCGAACTATTATTATCAGCAACGTTGGAATGCACATGATCAGGATGATGCGCCCGAAGTCCGTGAAATGTTGGGTGAGATAAAAGACCCGGCATTAAAAGAGGAACTCTTTGAATTGTTTCGAATAGAACCGATGCTGGATAAAAAGATCATTTTGCTTTCCAGCGGAGAGTTGCGGAAATTTCAATTGACGAAAACATTGCTTACTTCTCCGCGTGTGCTTATAATGGATAATCCTTTTATCGGTTTGGATGCTCCTACGCGTGAATTACTTTTCACATTACTCGAACGTCTTACGAAAATGTCTTCTGTACAAATCGTTTTGATACTTTCGATGATGGACGATGTACCCTCGTTTATAACTCATGTCATTCCAGTCGATCATCTGACGGTTTATGATAAAATACCTCGTGAAGAGTATTTGATAAAATATCGTGAAAATGTTGTAGAAGAATCATTTGCAGAACTGCAGCAGCGTATTGCCGATTTGCCGTATAGTGATACGAATTATAGTTCGGAGGAGGTCGTAAAACTCAATAAAGTCAGTATCCGTTATGGCGATCGTACTATTCTTAAAGAACTTGATTGGACAGTCCGTCGGGGCGAAAAATGGGCATTGAGCGGAGAGAATGGTGCCGGAAAATCCACCTTGCTTAGCTTGGTTTGTGCCGATAATCCTCAATCTTATGCTTGTGATATCAGTTTGTTCGGGCGTAAACGAGGAACGGGTGAAAGTATTTGGGAAATAAAGAAACATATCGGCTATGTCAGTCCGGAAATGCATCGCGCTTATTTGAAGAATCTGCCTGCTATCGAGATTGTTGCCAGTGGTCTGCACGACAGCATTGGACTGTACAAACGTCCGCATCAGGAACAGATGGCGGTATGTGAATGGTGGATGGACGTTTTTGGAATTGCTTCTTTGAAGGATAAACCGTTTCTTCAGTTATCCAGTGGGGAGCAGCGTTTGGCTCTGTTGGCCCGTGCATTTGTGAAAGATCCGGAACTGCTGATTCTTGATGAACCTCTTCATGGATTGGATACATTCAATCGCCGGAGAGTAAAGAAAGTGATTGAAGCCTTTTGCCGGCGGCAAGATAAAACGATGATTATGGTGACACACTACGAGTCGGAATTGCCGGATGTCATTTCAGACCGTCTTTTTTTGCGGAGGAATAGATAAGGAGCAGGCAGTGGATCGGGAATTCAAAAAATCGCAGTATGCTTTGTGGCAGGTTTTTAGGTCCTCTTCTCCATATACGAAATGAGTGGATTCCGGCAACCGGATCAATTGAAGATATTTTGTGGATATCGTACGTTGGAATACTCTTACGCTGGAACTGCTGACCAGTTCGTCTTTATCTGCATGAATCACTAAAGTAGGTACGGCTACGCAGTGTAGCAGCTTTCTTGTCTGCTTCATCAATCGGAATAAATCTATTATTCTCGGTGCCCATGTGAGATAGGTGAAAAGCGAACAGGGAGCTACACTACTTGCGTGAAGCAATGCCTGAGCCGGATCATTTTCCGATATCTTTTTAGAAAATCCTATTTTAAGGTTGTTTTTAATGGCCAGCCACTTTACACTGACATGCAGTGGCGAATCTATGGCTACAATTCCTGTTATTTGCCCGGGATTTTCTGCATAGGCGATAAAAGAAAGTAATGTTCCCATAGAGTGGCCGACGAGGATAATCTTGTCATATTGTTGTTTATATAAATTTATTTGGGTACGTGTATAATCGATCCACTGGTCTCCGCTACTACGGGCAAAATCTTTACCGGTCCCGCCGTGTCCCGGTAATAACAAGGAAACAGCCGAATAGCCGTGCTGTATTGTCAGTTTCATTAGATCCTTGAACTGTGCCGGTCCTTCCACAATACCATGTATAAAGATAACAATCGTGTCGGTGTTCTTGACCGGACAAAATTCCGGCTTTTGGGATTCTGAGTATGGATTCATTCTATTTTACTAACTTAAAGGATGAGTAAACCAGAAATAAGACCCTTTACCGGGTTCTGATTCAAGACCGATCTGTCCGTTCAATTGTGTGACGATATTCTCACAGATGGAAAGTCCCAGTCCTGTGCCCGGGATGAAGCTATTGAGTTTGACAAAACGTTTAAAGACATCTTTTTGCATTTCCGGCTCTATCCCGGTTCCTGTGTCTTTTACATAAAATTTCACTTCTTTTTCCCTTACTTCATATCCGATGGTGATATTTCCTTGAAAAGTGAATTTTATGGCATTGGTTATGAAATTTATCAATACTTGGTTCAGTCTGTTTTTATCACTGACGAGATATAATTCCGGAAGGTCGGGTGCAAGAAGTATCTCCACACCCGTTTTTGCTTTTCCTTGAAATGAATTTACCAGATCGGTGCAAAGTTGTCGTGCTTCCATCTCTTTCGGGTTTATGTCGAAAGTTCCGGCTTCTATTTTAGACAGATCCAGAATATCCGAAATCAATTGTAGCAATAATCGGTTGTTTTCTTCTACAATATCGGCATATTGCTTTCTTTCTTCCGGATCGTTTGTCTCCTGCATCATACTTGAAAAACCGACAATGGCATTAAGAGGAGTCCGTATTTCATGACTCATATTAGCAAGAAAAGCTGATTTTAACCGATCGGATTCTTCTGCCTTTTCTTTGGCGTCGATCAGTTTCAATTCGGTCTCTTTTAGTTCGGTAATGTCGAAATTAATACAAAGCATTTCTATGATATTGTCTTGCGGACGATAACTTCTGACAAGAACATTGATCCGTGTCCAGGTATAATGCCCGTCTTCCCTGCGGATACGGACGTCCCGGCATAGTTTGGAAGCAGTACCTTTTACCACTTTGTCGAGAAAATCAATCATTACCGCACGGTCTTCCGGATGAAAATGAGAATGAATACCGATGATATCTGTAAGGGGAGTACCTTCTTTTTCTCCTACATTGCGGAACCAGCTTTTTAATGCATAGCCATCCCGGCTGAGACCGTCAAAATGGGCATAACCTACTTTGGCGTAGTCACCAACCAAGTCGAAGAAACTTTTAAATTCCTGTATTTTATTGTATGCAACTGTACTTTCTGTTTTGTCTACATTGATCAATAAATAATTAATCGGTTGTTCATTATTGTCGTATAGAGTGGTTACTTTTATCATTAAATCCATTATGCCTTGAAGCTGTTGCGACTTATAATATCCGTTTAGTTTGGAGAAGTCGTATCGAAGGGCTATGTCAGCATCTTCATGGTTTCTCAACTTTTCTTTTAGTTCATCAGAGAATACCGGGTTATCGAAGATATTGACTCCTAATATCTGATCTTTATTGGTAATATGAAACATATCCATATCTTTCTTGTTAAGGTCGATCAGATATCCGTCCTTATTATATAGTTCGATTCCTACCGGAAGATTCTTATAGATGTTGTGTAAAATACGTTCACTATGTTGAAGTGCCTGATAGGCTGTGGTCGTATTAGGACCATCCTGTGCTTCGGCGATACCGTATACTTTTATATTTCCTTCATTGTCTGTTTCCTGAAAACATATCTTGCTACGTATCCACACTCCGCCTTTGGGGGTGTCGAGTAAATATACTTCTTCAGTTGTTTGTTGTAATTCATTAAAAGAAGAGACAGTGGTATGATGTTGATCTTCTTTCAATATGCGTGCATTGAAATCTTTGAAGCTGATGGTTCCGTCCTCATCGAGCCCCAGTAAATCAGAGATGAATTCGGAACAGATATAGCGCTCGGTTTTTATATCTGCTTCCCACCATCCCATATTCGCTTTGTTCATTAACTTGAAAATAAACTTATCGTCTGATTGTCTGTTAGTATTCAAAGTCGTATTTTTTTGATTAAAGATTGTTTATGGTGTAAAAATAATGATTTAGATTGAAAAAAGAGCAATAAATCAGTATTTTTAGGTATTGATAACTCCCATCTTTCGTATGAACTTTGTTCTCGTCAAAAATGTTCTATATTAAAACGGAAAGGAGATTATAAGAAATGAAAAAGATTGTTTTGCTCCGCCACGGCGAGAGTGCATGGAATAAAGAAAATCGTTTTACGGGATGGACAGATGTTGATTTGACTGAAAAAGGGATTGCTGAAGCTAATAAGGCGGGTGAATTGTTGAAAGAAAATGGCTTTAATTTTGATAAAGCGTACACTTCTTATTTGAAACGAGCGGTGAAGACTTTGAATTGTGCTTTGGATAAATTGGATCAGGATTGGATTCCGGTTGAGAAAACTTGGCGTTTGAATGAAAAACATTATGGTGCGTTGCAGGGATTGAACAAAACTGAAACTGCTGCCCAATATGGAGATGAACGGGTGTTAGTGTGGCGTCGTAGTTATGATGTAGCGCCTCATGCATTGTCAGAAGATGATTCGCGCAATCCACGCTTTGAAGTTCGTTATAAAGAGGTGCCTGATGCAGAATTACCTCGTACAGAATCCCTGAAGGAGACAATCGACCGGATTATGCCTTATTGGAAATGTATTATTTTTCCGAATTTAAAGACTGCAGACCAATTACTTGTCGTAGCCCATGGAAATAGTTTACGGGGAATTATTAAACATTTAAAACATATTTCTGACGAGGATATCGTCAACCTTAATTTGCCTACGGCCGTTCCTTATGTCTTTGAATTCGATGACGATCTCAATCTGGTGAACGATTACTTTTTGGGAGACCCGGAAGAAATAAAGAAACTGATGGAAGCTGTGGCTAATCAGGGGAAGAGAGAAGTTGGGAGTTAGAAGTTAGGAGTTAGAAGCTATGCAGCATGTTGGCGTTATTGATCAACAAACTTTTGACTACTTATTGTCAGCTCTTAACTTCCAGCTTCCAACTCCTAACTTCCAACTCCTGACTCCTAACTTCCAACTCCTAACTTCCAACTATTATTAATTATTAAAAACAATAACATTATGAGTAAAATAACAGATTTATTAGGTGATAAGGCAGCTTATTATCTTGACCATACTTGCAAAACCATTGATAAGTCACTTATTCACGTGCCTTCTTCGGATACGATAGACCGTATTTGGATTGATTCCGACCGTAACATACAGACTTTACGTAGTTTGCAGACGATTCTGGGACACGGTCGTTTGGCAAATACCGGTTATGTTTCCATTCTTCCTGTCGATCAGGATATCGAGCATACTGCCGGTGCTTCTTTTGCTCCGAATCCAATTTATTTCGATCCGGAAAACATTGTAAAATTGGCTATTGAAGGAGGGTGTAATGCTGTTGCATCTACTTTTGGTATTCTCGGTTCTGTGGCACGTAAATATGCTCACAAGATTCCTTTTGTGGTGAAACTGAATCACAATGAATTATTAAGCTATCCCAATTCGTATGATCAGGTGATGTTTGGTACGGTGAAAGAAGCATGGGAGATGGGAGCGGTTGCCGTAGGTGCTACCATTTATTTCGGTTCCGAGCAGAGCCGTAGGCAGTTGGTAGAGATAGCCGAGGCTTTTGATTATGCTCATGAGCTCGGTATGGCGACTATTTTATGGTGTTATCTACGTAATAACGATTTCAAGAAAGACGGTGTGGATTATCATGCAGCTGCCGACCTTACCGGGCAGGCAGACCGACTTGGGGTAACTATCAAGGCAGATATCGTAAAACAGAAACTTCCTACGAATAATGGTGGCTTCAAGGCTATCGGTTTCGGTAAAACAGATGAGCGTATGTACACACAACTGACTTCGGAACATCCGATTGACCTTTGCCGTTATCAAGTGGCTAATGGCTATATGGGTCGTGTCGGATTGATAAATTCCGGCGGTGAGTCTCACGGTGCTTCCGATTTGAGGGATGCTGTGGTTACGGCTGTTGTCAATAAGCGTGCCGGTGGCATGGGATTGATCAGTGGGCGTAAAGCTTTCCAGAAGCCTATGAATAAAGGTGTGGAATTGTTGAATGCTATTCAGGATGTTTATTTGGATCCGGCCGTTACGATTGCCTGATTCCATTTGACATCGTGTGATGCAAAGGTCACAGAGCGTATTATTTAATAGGGCTCTGTGACCTTCCTGTTTTTTTTGCAATGGATATGATGAAATAGATAGTAATAAAAATAGATTCCTTTACATTCTTTGTACTAATATAAAATAATATTCTTATTTGAAAACCTTATCTTTGTACCGTAATCTTATATAAAATGTTATGAAGAAGAGAATCTTGTATAGTGGTGCTTTGTTTATCGGTCTTGTCAGTGTTCAATCCGGTTTTGCCCAAAAGAAGAAATCAAAAACTCCTCAACGGCCTAATATTGTTTTTATTCTGGCCGATGACTTGGGCTACGGTGATTTGAGCTGTTACGGGCAAGAGAAGTTCGATACTCCCAACATCGATCAGTTGGCACAAAACGGAATGCGTTTTACGCAATGCTATTCGGGGACTACGGTTAGTGCCCCTTCACGTTCTTGCCTTCTGACCGGTACCCATAGTGGGCACACAGCTATTCGTGGAAATAAGGAGCTTGATCCCGAAGGACAATTTCCTCTGCCGGCCGATGCACGTACCATTTTCCACCTGTTTAAAGATGCCGGATATAAAACTGCTGCTTTGGGTAAATGGGGATTAGGTTTTATCGGCTCTACGGGTGATCCTAATAAGCAGGGAATCGATTATTTCTATGGTTATAATTGTCAATTGTTAGCGCATAGTTATTATCCCGATCATTTATGGGAAAATGATCAACGTATCGAGCTGAAAGATAATGTATTGGAGGTGGAGTATGGCAAGGGAACCTATTCTCAGGATTTGATTCATTCTAAAGCACTTTCTTTCTTGGATGCCAGGAAGCAGGAAGAACCGTTTTTCTTATTTTATCCGACCATTATTCCGCATGCTGAACTGATTGTTCCCGAAGATAGCATTATTAAAAAATTTCGCGGTAAATTTCCGGAGGTTCCATACAAAGGGTTTGAACCTGGAAGTCCTGCTTTCCGTAAAGGAGGATATTGCACTCAGTTGAATCCACGTGCTACATTCGCTGCGATGATTTATCGACTCGATGTATATGTAGGACAATTGGTCCAGAAATTGAAAGAAAAAGGAATGTACGAGAATACTCTTATTATTTTTGCAAGTGACAATGGCCCTCATCAGGAAGGAGGAGCCGATCCCGATTTTTTCAACAGCAACGGTATCTGGCGTGGCTATAAGCGCGATCTGTATGAGGGAGGAATCCGGGTTCCCATGATTGTGTCCTGGCCGGGACATGTACAATCCGGTACGGAAACCGATTTTATGTGTTCTTTCTGGGATCTGATGCCTACTTTTGAAGAAATGTTACGTCCTAAAGCCGACCTTCGAGAGATGGATGGTGTAAGTATGCTTCCTTTGCTTGAGAACCGGAAAGGTCAAAAAGAACATGAATACCTGTATTTCGAATTTCAGGAATTAAATGGTCGCCAAGCTGTTCGCAAGGGTTCATGGAAACTTGTTCATATGAATATACGCGGTGATAAACCTTATTATGAACTTTACAATCTGGCTGCTGATCCTTCGGAAAAGCACAATGTTTTAAGTCAGTATCCCGAAAAGGTGGAAGAGTTAAAAAATATCATGAAAGAAGCACATGTAGACGATCCGAACTGGCCTCTCTTTTAAGATTCTTTTTTTGGTAATAGAAAAAGAAAAAACTATTTTTGCTCCCGGTCACATACGAATCTTATTATGAAAATAGTCAATTGCCTCCGTCTTTTTTGTTGGATAGTAGGTCTGCTTTTATGTTGTAATCACTTAAAAGCCAGCCATTATTATTTTAAACAAATCTCCTTGAAAGAAGGGTTGCCTTCTACGGTCAGGTGTATTTATGCCGAAAAGAAAGGATTTGTGTGGATCGGGACGAGAAGCGGGTTAGGACGTTTCGACGGACATGAGCTGAAACGATATACGTATCAGTCTGATAATCCGAATTCACTGCCTCACAATCATATTCATCAGATTGTGGAAGACAGTTTGCATAATATCTGGATTATGACCGATAAAGGTATTGCCCGCTATCGGCGCAGAAGTGATGATTTTGATGTCATTAAAAACAATAACAATCAAAATATAATTGTAAATGCTTCCTGTCGCACCAGTCAGGGAATCTTGTTCGGTGCACGTAATAAAATTTATTTTTACAGTTATAAGGACGATTCTTTTGTCCTTGTCCGGGATTTTGCCTCTGACGCGCAATTCTCCATATCTTTTATTGGCATGTGGAATGCAGAAACAGTACTTTGTGCCAGCCGTTGGCAAGGGGTATTGTTACTTAATCTTCGTACCGGAGAAGTGTCGCCTCCTCCTTTTGATTGTGGAAAAGAAATCATGGAGATCATGATAGATTCCCGGCAACGTGTGTGGGTTGCTCCATACAATAACGGCATCCGGTGTTTTGCAAAAGACGGTGCCTTGCTGGCTTCTTATACCACTCGGAATTCTCAGTTGAATAATGATGTCGTTTTATGTATGGCCGAAAGGGACGGGCATATATGGATCGGTACTGACGGTGGCGGGATTAATGTATTGGATCCTGAGACTCAAGAAATATCCGTTTTGGAGCATATCCCCGGAAACAATTATTCTTTGCCTGTAAATTCTATTTTATGCTTGCACAATGACGTTAATAATAATATGTGGGCAGGCAGCATCCGTGGCGGACTCATTAATATCCGTGAAATATCGATGAAGACTTATACGGATGCAGTACCGGGAAACGATGCCGGATTGAGTGATAATACAGTCCTGAGTTTATATCAGGATTCTGTATCCGGAGATATCTGGATTGGTACCGATGGAGGCGGATTGAACAGATTAAATCCAGGGACGGAAAAATTCCGGCATTATCAGGCTACATGGAAAACCAAAGTAGCATCGATTACCGGTTTTACTTCTAATGAATTGTTATTATCGCTTTTTTCCAAAGGTCTGTTTATCTTTAATAAATCAACGGGAAATCTTACTCCGTTGGTTGTTGATAATGAAGAGATAAACAATCTCATCCGATATAGCGGGCGAACTGTGAATGTTTATCAGATGGTGCCTGGTTCTGTCTTATTGCTTGGTTCTCATATTTATAGGTATGATATTGCTTCCGGTAAGGTCGACGTGATAAAGGAAGAAGAGGGAGAGGATTTTGTCGGTACGATTCTTCCGGTTTCTTTGGGCTCGCGGACGAGTTATTTTTGCGATCTTCATCGGATTTATGCATTGGATCACTCTACGAATAAGTTGCATGCTGTATTTACTTGTGGCAGGGATACGCTTATCAATTCGGTTTCGCGTGATGAGCGTGGTGTTTTTTGGATTGGCAGCAATCGGGGGCTGAGTAGTTACAATCCTGTGAATCATGAATATCAGCATTTGCCTACGACGCTTTTTGATGAAATAATCTCTATTGTATGCGACCGGAAAGGAAAAGTATGGATCGGAACGGATCAGATGCTGTTTGCATGGCTCATCAATGAAAAAAGATTTGTTCTTTTCGGAGAGTCGGACGGGGTTTTGATAAATGAATATCTATCTAAGCCTAAGTTGGTTTCTACTAAGGGTGATATCTATATGGGAGGTATTAAGGGGTTATTGCGCATTGATAGAAATTTGCCGATAGAAAGTTCGGAATACCCGCAGATGCAATTGACGGATGTACTTATCAATGGTGAATCGGTGAATGACGCTTTAAGTGCGGAACCTATCGGTATCTCTGTGCCTTGGAGTAGTAAGTCGATTGCTATTCGTGTCATGTCTTGTGAGAAAGACATTTTCCGCCAAAAAATTTATCGTTACCAGATTGCCGGTTTGAATGAGCAATATATTGATTCTTATAGCCCGGAACTGATTGTCCGTTCGTTACCTCCCGGAAATTACCGGATCATGGCTTCATGTAGTACGAAAGATGGTAACTGGACTCCCTTACAGCAGGTTTTGAGTCTTACTATTTTGCCGCCGTGGTATAAAACGTGGTGGTTTATAATGTGTTGTGTCTTGATTGTATCCGGAGCCATCATACAGACTTTTCTGGTCACTTTGCGTCGTAAAGAAAATAAACTGAAGTGGGCAATGAAAGAGCATGAGAAACAGATGTATGAAGAGAAAGTGCGTTTTTTGATTAACATCAGTCATGAACTTCGTACTCCGTTGACTTTGATACATGCGCCCCTCAATCGTATCTTGAAAACTTTATCTCCTACGGACTCCAATTTCGTACCTCTTAAAAGTATTTACAGACAATCACAGCGTATGAGAGATTTGCTCAATATGGTACTCGATCTACGTAAGATGGAAGTCGGAGTGAGTAAATTGCAGATTTATCCGCAGCGATTAAATGATTGGGTACTGGAGGTTTCGGCAGACTTTGTCGGTGAGGCTGAAGCGAAGAATGTGGAGATTAATTATCAGTTGGACGAACAGATCGAAGAGGTTAGTTTTGACAGGGATAAGTGTGAAATTATTCTGACTAACTTGTTGATTAATGCACTGAAGCACAGTCCGGAAGGAACAGGAATAACCATTATTACCAAACTATTGTCAGAAGAGCAACGCGTTCGCATATCGGTTTCCGATCAGGGTTGTGGATTGCAACAGGTAGATGTAAATAAACTCTTTACCCGTTTTTATCAGGGAAACGGTGAGCAGCGTAACGGCTCGGGTATCGGATTGTCTTATTCCAAGATTTTGGCCGAATTACATGGGGGAAATATTGGTGCCAGAGATAACGAAACGGTGGGTGCCACTTTCTTTTTTGAGCTTCCTTTACAAGCCATATCGGAAGAGGTACTTTGTGAGCCCAAAGCTTATCTGAATGAACTGATCACTGATAGTGGTGGAGAAAACATTCCGGATACAAATGCTTTTGTCATGAGTAACTATTCTCTATTGGTTGTTGATGATAATCAGGATTTGGTTGATTTTCTGCGGGATATGTTGAAAGATAAATTTAAGCAAATATATGCTGCCGCAGATGGGGTAGAGGCTTTGGAGCTTCTTCGGAAATATCAACCGGATATTATTGTCAGTGATGTAATGATGCCGCGTATGAACGGTTATGAACTTTGTAAGCAGATAAAAGAGGATATTGCCGTCAGTCATATTCCGGTTATCCTGCTTACTGCGCGTGACGATGAGCAAAGCCAGTTGCAGGGATATAAAATCGGTGCGGACGGGTATTTGACCAAACCGTTCGAAGAGGAAATGCTACTCGAACTTATTCGTAGCCGTTTGCGTAATCGCGAACAGACAAAGGCACGCTATCTGAATGCCGGATTGTTGCCGGCACCCGAAGACAGTACATTCAGTCAGGCAGACGAGACTTTTCTTCTGAAGCTGAACAAAATCATTACCGATCATCTGTCCGATTCCGAGTTGGATGTTGCTTTCCTTTGTAGAGAGATCGGTATGAGTCGTGCTACGCTTTATAATAAGTTAAAAGCACTGACGGATGTGGGAGTCAATGATTATATCAATAAACTTAGAATAGAAAAGGCAATACTGCTTATTACCACTACCAATTTGAATTTTACCGAAATAGCAGAACGCTGTGGATTCACTACATCGCGTTACTTCAGCACTTTATTTAAGCAGTATACGGGAGAAACGCCGACGAAGTATAGGGAGAAGAGTAGTCAAGTGGCTAAGTAGTAAGTAATTGAGTAGTTAAGTAGTAAGTAGTTCAGTAGTCAAGTAGGATAGACTTATTTCTGATTTTTTCATGTTACTTGCTATTTAGTCATTTATTATTAATGGACTACTTGTTATTTGATAGCTTGTTATTAGGCTATTTACTATCTGCTACTTACTACTTGACTACTTACTACTTGACTACTTACTACTTGACTACTTGATTACCTGCTACTTACTACTTGACTACTTAACTACTAATTTCATTTCAGTCTGAATACTGATATACTTTCAAATCAAATTTGGGTACCATGGCAAATAGATGGTCGAAGATATCGGACTGAATACGTTCGTATTCCTTCCATATTTTGTTTCGGGAGAAGAAATAAACTTGGATAGGTACGCCATATTCGGTAGCTTCTTTTTGGCTGATTATCAAGTCAAGATCTTGGTTTACTACAGGCAGACTGCATAAGTAACGTTCTATGTAGACACGATACACTTGCGAGTTGGTCGGTATCACTCCTTCTTCCGGTTGGTAATCGGCCAGTAAAGGGATTTCTTTCCGAAAAGTATCCAGCATTTCGGGGGTACAGAATTTTAGTGTGGTAAGGTCGAGAGTGATATTCTTCATGACTCTCCGTCCACCCGATTCCACCATTCCGCGCCAATTCTGGAAAGAGTTGTTTACGAGACTGTAAGGAGGAATAGTAGAAATCGTGTTATCGAAGTTTTGAATTTTGACCGTATTCAATGTAATTTCCTGTACTATACCATTAGCATTGCTCGAAGGGATTGTAACCCAGTCTCCTAACCGTACCATGTCATTGGCTGATAATTGTATACCTGCCACAAATCCTAAAATGGAATCTTTGAATACTAACATCAGAACGGCTGCCGAAGCCCCCAAACCGGCAAACAGACTTGCCGGCGATTTGTTCACGAGAATGGCAATCATGATGATGCCTCCTATAAAGAAAAGAAGAACTTGCAGAACCTGTATAAATCCTTTCATCGGATGGTTCTTTGCCTTGGCTTTTTCCGAATATACGTCCAATATCATCAGCAGTACTCCGTTGATGGCAAGCAGCAAGGACAGGATGATGTAAACGGCACATATCTTCTGAGAAATAAGCAACAGTTCTTTTCCGCGTACAAAAGCGATTGGTAATAGTATATATACCAATATGCCGGGAATCGTATGTATCAGATTATGGAATACGCGTCGTTTCATTAATAATGTATTCCATACGTGTGGGGAGTGTTTGGTATATTTTCTCATTCCACCTACCAGAATGGCCTGGCAAAGGTAATCGAGCCCTACCGCGATGCAGATCATTAAGATAGCAATAATGGCCTCATCAAACGTGTTGGCTATTTTCGGGTCTATTCCCCATCCGATGAGGATCTTGTTCATCCAATTTCCTAAGTCCATAATTATATCTTGTTTTTTATAAGTATAACGGCAGACTTAGGAAATTGTTTCATCCGGATTTTCATCCGTTTACTTTTTTGTAGTCTTCCAGGAATTTTTTCAATCCGGATTCTGTAAGCGGGTGGTTTAGTAGTCCCTTAATGGCGCTTAACGGACAAGTAGCTACATCGGCTCCGGCTTCTACGCATTCCATGATGTGCTTGGTGTTGCGGATAGAGGCTGCCAATACTTGTGTCTTGTAATTATAATAACGGTACATGCGTACGATATCGGCAACGAGCCCTACACCGTCTTCACAAATATCATCCAGACGACCTACGAAAGGAGACACATAGGTAGCTCCCGCTTTAGCAGCCAGTAAAGCCTGCCCGGCAGAAAATACCAGGGTACAGTTGGTACGGATACCTTTTTCCGTGAAATATTTAATAGCTTTGATGCCATCGGCAATGCATGGTACCTTTACTACGATATGCGGATTTAATGCGGCAAGTTCTTCACCTTCCCGAATCATGCCTTCATAATCGGTAGCTATCACCTCGGCACTTACGTCACCTCCCACGATATTACATATTTCTACATAATGTTTACGTTGGTTTTCGGTTCCTTTGATGCCTTCTTTGGCCATAAGTGAAGGATTGGTAGTAACTCCGTCGAGCACACCGAGTGCATATGCCTCGCGTATCTGCTCCAAATTAGCTGTGTCGATAAAAAATTTCATAACTTCTAAATTTTAGTGGTTAACTATCTAACGTCCAAAGGTAAGTATTTGTTTATCCATTTGCAAGATTATCAGATATTCTCCATTTTTTGTTTCCAATATTGTCTACCGGATGTTCGTAAATGTCTATTTTTTGCTTGTGCGGTAAAAATATTGACTGATGCAGGGTGTGTATGTTCTCATAAATGACGATATTTGTTCCGGAATCTAATATTAACTTATCATGAAAAAAAATTATTTTGTACTTCCCTTAGTTATTACTCCCTGTCTCGTTCAAAATGCCGTTGCGCAAGAGAAAGGAGAACAGCGTCCGAACGTGGTTTTTATCTATGCCGATGACATCGGTTTCGGTGATTTCAGTTGCAATGGTGCGAATACGATTCATACTCCCAATGTAGACCGTGCGGCGGCACAAGGCGTGCGATTTACTAATGCACACAGTGCGGCTGCAACAAGTACTCCTTCCCGTTATGCCATGCTTACGGGAGAATACGCTTGGCGTAAAGCCGGTACGGGTATTGCCGACGGTGATGCCGGTTCTATTATTCGTCCGGATCGCTATACTATGCCGGATATGTTCAAGCAAGCCGGTTATACTACTGCTGTAGTAGGTAAATGGCACTTAGGGTTGGGAGATAAAGGTGGTGAACAAGATTGGAATAAACCGTTGAAACCGGGTACCAACGATATTGGTTTTGACTATTCTTTTATTATGGCTGCCACCGGCGACCGTGTTCCTTGTGTATTTGTAGAAAATGACCAAGTGATCAACCTTGATCCGGCCGATCCTATTCAGGTCAGCTATAAAAAGAATTTTCCCGGGGAGCCTACCGGAAAGGACAATCCCGAATTGTTGGTTATGCATCCTTCTCACGGACATGATATGAGTATTGTCAATGGAATTTCCCGTATCGGTTTTATGAAAGGCGGTAAGTCGGCACTTTGGAAAGATGATAAGATAGCCGAAACCTTGACTGATAAGGCTGTATCTTTTATCGAAACACATAAAGATCGCCCGTTCTTCCTTTATTTTGCTACGCAAGATGCGCATGTTCCCCGTGTTCCCGGAGCACAGTTTGTTGGTAAGAGTGGTATGGGGCCTCGTGGTGATTGTTTGTTGGAGTTTGACTGGAGCGTAGGAGAGGTGTTGAATGCGCTTGAACGACTGGGATTGGACAAAAATACGTTGGTCATTATCTCCAGCGACAATGGTCCGGTTGTAGATGATGGTTATAAAGATCAGGCAGTCGAACTGTTGGGTGATCATAAACCCGGTGGTAAGTATCGCGGTGGTAAATATAGTATCTATGAAGCCGGCACTCGTGTTCCTTGCATTTGGAGATGGCCGGGACAAATTAAGCCCGGAGTGTCCGATGCATTACTTTGTCAGATTGACTGGTTTGCTACTTTTGCACAAATGTTGAATCAGTCTCTTCCCGAGGGTGCGGCACCGGATAGCCGCCCGATGAAAATGGCTTGGATGGGGAAAGAGAAGAAAGGGCGTGATTATCTGGTTCTGCAAAATGCACAAAATAATCTTTCCATTACAGATGGTCGTTGGAAGTATGTTCGTCCCGGTCGGGGGCCGGCTTATAATAAGCAGGTGAATATTGAGTTGGGAAACAGTATGGAACCACAATTGTATGATTTGAAAAAAGATGCCGGTGAAAAGAATAATTTGGCGAAAGAACAGCCCAAACGTGTGCAACAGTTGAGTGCCGAATTGGAAAAGGTAGTTGACGGACGGTACGGATTGCCGTTGTATTGATATTACCTTTGTTGCTGATAATACGTGTTTATAAAACGGATTTTTGTTAACCTTGTTTCTAAAATGTAAGAGTGTATATTCTTATTATATAAGAGTATATACTCTTACATATCAAATGTTTATACTTTTTATACACAAATGTCTATACTCTTATAAGTGTTGATTATCAGTTTGTTATATTCTATTAGACTTTCTGATATGGAATATAAATATTGGATGAGAATATTACTAAAGTTGATTAATAGACAATTATGGGTAGAATGTTGTTTCTATCAATAAAATTCTGTTTCACAAAAAAAGAACCTATTTTTTATATTAAACTATTGCAATCCAGTTGACTGACTATACTATTTATCCGATTCAAAATTTTGAAAAGCGTAGATTATTATTATATCATACTTCTTGTTGTTATTTCTCTAATGATGCTGTGGCAGGTGTATGGGGTGGATTTTATATTTCCTAAAACTAAATAGTTGTTAATTTCACTTTCAAACTCTGAACTAAAATTTGATATATTATGTTGTTTAAAATGAAAGCGAGTTCTACTTCGATTTTAAAAATCGAATAAAACGGAGAGTAAGATTTATAAAATGAAATAAATTATTCGTTTTCTAAAGTTTTGAATGCTAAATTTATTAATTCATGTAGCTTTATGAAAATATAGAATTAAAATCTATTAATAGATTCAGTCATTGAATATATGCTGTGTAAGCATTTGACCTTTACTCTCAAAATAAAAATCCCATTTAGGGAATGTATGATATATTTATTGTATAACCAACTTAACACATTTTAATTATGAAAAAATTTATTATTGTATCTGCTTTTGTATTGGGAGCATTTACTGCAAGTGCCCAAAACGACCAGACTGCTCTTCAAGGAACTAAATTTGGTGATAACTGGTCTATAGGAATCAATGCCGGTGCAACGACTCCTTTGACTCATAGCGCATTCTTTAAGAACGCCCGTCCGGCTTTTGGATTTGGAGTAGCGAAACAATTAACTCCTGTTTTCGGTTTCGGCCTTCAGGGTATGGGATATGTGAATACTACTCAGAGTAAAACGGCTTTTGACGCTTCTGATGTCAGTCTGTTAGGTAAAGTCAACTTGATGAACTTGTTTGCAGGCTATCAGGGAACTCCCCGGCTGTTTGAGATTGAAGCGGTTGCCGGTATCGGTTGGCTTCATTACTATATGAATGGTCCTGGAGATGAAAATTCGTGGTCTACTCGTCTCGGATTGAATTTGAATTTCAACCTTGGCGAATCTAAAGCATGGACTTTGGGAGTGAAACCTGCTATAGTATATGATATGCAAGGCGATTTTAATACGGCAAAAAGCCGCTTTAATGCCAATAATGCCGCTTTTGAACTGACAGCCGGATTGGCATACCATTTTAAAACCAGTAACGGAACCCATCATTTTACTACAGTCAAACCTTATAATGCTGCGGAAATAGCCGAATTGAACTCTTCTATCAATAATCTTCGCTCACAGGTAGGTAGTAAGGATAGTCAATTGGCAACTACCACGCGTCAGGTGAACGAACTGCAAAGCGAGCTGGATGCTTGCCGCAATAAGGTTGTTCCTGTTGAAACAGTAATTAAGACGGATCGGATTCCGGAGTCTGTGATCACATTCAGGCAGGGAAAATCGGTTGTTGATGCTTCTCAATTGCCCAATGTGGAACGAATTGCTTCTTATCTGAAGAAACATCCGGATGCTAATGTGATCATTAAAGGATATGCTTCACCGGAAGGAAATCTTGAATTCAATAAGAAACTGGCAAAAGCACGTGCTGAAGCTGTCGAATCTATTTTGGTGAAAAAGTACAAGATTGATTCTACACGGGTTAGTGCCGAAGGACAAGGTATCGGAGACATGTTTACAGATCCGGATTGGAACCGTGTGAGCATCTGTACGATTGACGAATCCAAGTAAGCGTTTTACTCCTTTTCATATATGATTTCCCCCTCTTGCTCTACTTCTATTGAAGCAGAATAAGAGGGGGAAATTTATTGTATTATCTTCTTGAAATTTTTATTTGCGTTGTTCTACCATGCGGATGGTACCGTCTTCGTTATAATACAGTTTATCGACACATATTGAGCGCAACCAATCGTGATGCGACAAAGCACTGTTGTGATAAAAAGCATACCATTGCCCTTTATATTCTACGATAGAACCGTGATTGGTAGCACTGTCTGTAGGATCCATATAAACACCCATATGCTTCCAAGGACCTAAAGGGCTGTCACTAATGGCGTAATGCATGCGGTTGTCTCCTTCTACGCCATCGTTCCAGTCGTCGTTATGGTTGTCAGAATAGGAAAGGTAGTATTTTCCTTTATATTTATGTATCCATGTGGCTTCATGAAAGTCTACCAGACCTTCCATGACTTTCATTTCTCCATCCAGTTCCATCATATTATCTTTCAGTTTGCCTCCCTTACAAATACCGCCACCGCCATTGTAGATATATGCCTGGCCGTCATCATCCATAAAGACACAAGGATCTATCAGCGAATCCATTCCTTTGATATATCCTTGTACGGTGAAGTTTGCGGCAGGTTCTTTGCTGGTGGCTACTCCGATTTTCCAACTTCCGTTCCAGTCCGTATCGCTGGGGTGGGGGAAATAAAAGTAATACATGCCGTCTTTGTAGGCACAATCCGGTGCCCACATGAATCCGCCTTCTTTACGTCCCCAAGGTACCTGAGAAGAATTCAGAATTTCACCATGATCCGTCCAGTGCACCATGTCGTCGGTAGAAAACACATGATATCTGTCCATTAGGTCACAACCCCGTGGCGGAGCTATATCATGCGAAGCGTAGACATACAGACGACCGTCGTTCCAAACGTGGGCAGAAGGGTCGGCTGTGTACATGTGTGTGATAAAGGGATTTTGAGGAGTAGAACCCATGCATCCCGCTAATAATAGAGCACATGCGGCATAAAGATACTTTTTCATAAATATAGATGTAATAGTTTTGTTTTGGCAGATATAAAAATATGTATTTGCCGGATTATCATTAATTTCATTTACGTTGTTTTACCATCCGGATAGTACCGTCTTCGTTGTGATACAATCTGTCTACACAAATAGAACGCAATGCCGGATTTTTAGATAAGGAGATTGTATGATAAAAAGCGAACCATTCTCCCTTATATTCCACGATAGAGCCTTGATTGGTAAAACAGTCGGAAGGTTCCATGTAAATGCCCATGTATTTCCACGGTCCTAAAGGGTGGTCGCTGATAGCATAACGCATACAGTTGTAGCCATCCATGCCGTCATTTCTGTTCGGATCATGATTATCGGCATAAGAAAGATAATATTTTCCTTTATACTTATGTATCCATGTACCCTCGTGGAAATCGTCCAGACCTTCCATTGTTTTCATTTCGCCGTCCAGTTCCATCATATTGTCTTTCAGCTTTCCCCCTTTGCAGATACCTCCTCCGCCATTGTAGATATAAGGTTGTCCGTCGTCGTCGATGAAGACAAAAGGGTCTATCATCGGATCCATTCCTTTGATATATCCTTGAACCGTAAAGTTGGCAGCAGGTTCTTTACTGGTAGCTACCCCGATTTTCCAGCTGTTATTGGTATACGTATCACTGGGATGCGGAAAGTAGAAGTAATACGTTCCGTCTTTATATGTACAGTCCGGTGCCCACATAAATCCGCCCTCTTTGCGTCCCCAAGGCACTTGTGAAGAGTTTAATATTTCACCATGATCTTTCCAGTGTACCATGTCATCGGTAGAAAATACGTGATACCTGTCCATCAGGTCACATCCTTGCGGCGGGTCTATGTCATGCGATGCATAGACATACAGACGGCCGTCATCCCATACACGGGCAGAAGGGTCGGCCGTGTACATGTGTCTGATAAAAGGATTGGGGGCCAAGCTGTCGATAGTAGTCTTTTCTTTTTTTCTGTTTTTATTTTCAGATGACTGGTGAGAGACTTTGCACCCAACTGATAATAAAGTGCATAGAGCATAAAAGCATATCTTTTTCATAATATAAATTGTTGTTGTACTCTTTTGAATGTACAAATTCGTCTTCTTTGGATTGAAATAAAAAGGAACATACAGATTACTTTATCGGCCAAAAATAGCCAATTTGTATGCTCCAATATTGCAAAAAACAAGCAAAAAGTAGAAAATCCGTCCTATGATAGGGACGTTAGTCGAAGTATAGAACGTCTACGTTATTTTGTGAGACAGGTATGTTGATTATTGTAGACAATGTGAGTTGCTTGTGGAAAGATTTGGAATAATCAGTTCGGGAATACTCGTATAAGAAAAGCTATATTCTTTTTATTGAAGATTCATGTTGAAATTTATGAGTGTATTTCTATCTTGTTTCTCTATTAGGATAAAATTCTGTGTTATGGAAAAATAAATACAAAATAAAGGGTTACTAATTGTCTGATAATCTGCTGATTATACATATTTGCTTTTTCTCTATGAGAAACAGGTTGAAAGTCGTAGAGAAACGTCTCGTTCCTCTACGACCAACGGGACGTTCCTCTACGACCAATGAAATGAAAATTTATAATACTTTACGCGGTACGTGGCTTTTTAGAAAGACTATTTATGTATCTCTGTTCGTAATTTTGACTGTATGATTTTAGAGCGTGATTCTGTGTATAAGTTTCTCTGCCCAAATTTGTTCTGTTACCAACCATCGGGTTTCTTCAGTTTCATGAGATTGTTGAATGACGTTTTCTAATAAATCTTGATATTCTTGCAAAAGTTTTATAGTTACGGTCTGTTTGTTTTCTCTGAGCGACAGTAGAATTTTCAGCTTATGGATATTCAGATTGGGGGTATTGGATAATTCTTCGGCTTTGTTTAAATAAGCTATACATTTTTTGTTGTTTTCCGGAGTATTCGAAAGTTTCATAATACTGTTCGTTATCACGATATAGTCATTCGGACAAGCCATTTTATTATCTATGTTTTTCATGGCAAGACGGGCGGACGCGATATATTTACGATTATAATCCATCATTCCGGACTCAAAACTGACTACGGTGGAGGTCATTTTCAGATAATTTCTGTCTTCTGATAGTGGAGTGAATGCGCCCATTTTTTCGAGTCTTTTTTCTAAAGTACCATAAATATCTCCTTTAGATAGCGCTTTCGCATTATGCTCGTCTTTATAATATGAATAGATTTTAGTGAGAGCGGAAATTAGAGCTTCTTTGTTTTTTCCGGTGAATTCCATGAACTTCATGGCATATTCATCGGCTTCAACTTCCTGTTTTTCTGAATAGTCCAACCCCATGCGATTGATTATTTTTTCATTGACTAATGTTTGTATGAGATCATTAGTCGCAAAAACTAATCCCGGTTCATAGTTGTAGTAACGTTGATAGAGATATTCTTCTGTAGCAGCCACTACTCCGTTAGCCACATCGCCCCAAAATTCGGCACGTTTGGCATGGGCTATATTTTTATTGGTAGTGATAATGGCATGATCCAGAACGTTGTGAGCGACTTCGCGAGCCAGAATAGCGCACAATTCCTCTTCCGTATCCAAGGTCGTAAGTAATCCTGTCGATATAAGCAGACATTGGTTACTTAACATAAGTGCGTCCGGCGAAGGAGATTTTAAAATTCGTATTTGAGGAACGGGGTTTTTATGTGTATTGATGAATTGATTAGGTGCAATGGATAACAACAAACATTGTAGATAATCTTCAGTTGCAGCATCTTCATAAAGCAGTTGCGATTGAGCCAATTCCTTTAAATATTCATCGGCTTCTTCTGCCTGTTCTTGCCGGAGTATTTCCTGATATCCTTTTTTATCATAATAGGATATTAATCCGTTGGATAATTGTGCAATCTGCCAGAAAGCATTGTTACTATCCGGATGCAGATCGATAATGTCGAGCCGGCTTATGGGAATACCTAACTGCACTCCGTTGGCTACTATCACTGCTTGTGTTTCGTAATTACCATTGTAAGGAGTAGCTTTTAATTTAGCGATTCTTTGCAATACTACAGGGGTTCCTTTTGTTGCATTTTGGTAGTCTTTTTTGAGAACGCCTTCGATGTTTAGCGTAGGATTAAAAAAAATATCCTGAGCAAATATTGTTCCATGGCTTAACAGAACGATTATTAGTGTAAGAAGTATACGTTTCATAAGTGCGATGATTTTGTTATTGTTATAAATGTAGAGAGAAAAAAACATATCTGAAAAAGAAAAGTACTATTTGCCGATAGGGATTTCCCTCTATGTTTATTGGCCTTTCCATAATTTCTTGTCCTCCTTCCAGAAACATCTAAAACTCATTGCTAATGGTAGATTTAGACGTTTTTGGAAGCTTAAAAGTGATTTTTGAACATCGATTTATACATGATGTGCTATGTTTGCAATGGAAAAAGTCGTTTAACTAATTTGAAAAAGAGTTGATTAAACGTTAGGTAATTTAATTATTAACTTTATTAATTTATTATTATGAAAAGAAATGTACTTCTCTCAGCAGTTACATTGATGATGACTGCTAATGTTTTTGCACAAGCAGAAGATGTAACTCCCGCCGCGTTTAAATTTCAAGAACGCTCGGTAGGTCCGGTTGAAATGTTTTGGGGTACTGGTGCCAATCCTAGTATAGCAGAGTTAAATGTCAGTGGTTCTATTGTGACTGCAGTGGCACCGGCAAATCAAACAGAGGAAGAAGCTTTATCTTCCGGACTTTCCATTGTGAATAGTGAATTTGGAAATCTTTTGTTGCTGAAAGGTAAAAATGCGCCTGCATCAGCAGAAGGACCTGCATCGACGGGTGATTTAGGCAAAGGTTGGTTCTCTTTAAATTTTATAGGACCGGCAAGTGCTGAAGGTGGGAATGATTATCGGGTTACATATCAAATGAAAATGGTTTCGGATCTTGAAATCGGTGCTAAGAAATTAGGTTTGTCTTGTGTCTCTGGAGGTGGAAATAATACTTCATTAGGTTCTAAGAGTGAAGTACTTTTTACCGGAGACTCTGGTTGGTGGCAATTTCAAATAAATGCGAAAACCGGAACAAAAGATCCTTTCCGTGCCCGTATTGAATTTGATGGCCAAATGATGGATAAAACTGCTTTATATGTTTATGAAGTAAGTTTTGTGAGGAATCCGGAAGGAGAGTTGGTAAATACGGAAGGTACAGAAAATGCAGACGGTTCTTATACAGGTATGAGTAAACCGAATGGAGCTGTTAGTGTTGGTGTTGCATCTACTATGTCGGATTTGAATGCTCCGTTTGTGACTTGGGATCATCAGTATATTTATGTGAACAATGCCAATAATCGCGAGATGGTTTATATTTATAATATGATCGGACAATTGGTTCATAGTGCAGAAGCCACAGCAGGATTTATGGAAATTCCGATGAATCCGGGAGCTTATATTGTAAAAGTGGGTGCAAAATCAACGAAAGTGATATTATAATTGGATATATTCAATCAGATAAAAGGAGTACCGGTTCTGTACCGGTCTCTTTTTAATTTTTTACTCTTTAAATTTGATAACTATGAAGCAAATAGGAAAGATTTTTTCTTTGTTTGTAGTCTGCTGTTTCTGTTTCTCTTCTTTGCAGGCACAAGTCGTTAATTATGCTTTAAAACTTTCGGGGGATAATTCTGTTATTTGCGGACAAGTACCTGAAATTAATGGGAAAAGTGAATATGCTGTTCAATTTTTAATGGCTCCACAAGAATGGACTGCCGGTGCTTATATTTTTAAACGTGGCTCTGATATAGAGGAGTTTTCAGCGAGACTATCTTCCGTAGCAGGGAATGTCGTTTTTAAGATTGGAACCGAGGAAATCGTTTTGACAGGGGTTTCGGTAACAGGTTGGACACAGATATCATTAGGGGTATTTAAAAATGGAGCCGATACATGGATTAATGGTGTGAAAACCTGGAATGCCAACAGTAATTTGCAGATGCCGTCTTCTAATGAGGATTTGGTTTTAGGTAAAGGGTTTAAAGGACGTTTGGATGAATTCCGTGTATGGAATACCAGCCTACCGAGCGCTGCTGAAGAAGAACTGATGTTCCAGAATACGGTAAATAAATTTCATCCGAAATGGGAATCTCTCGTTTTATACTATAAATTTGACCAAGAGCAATGTGCAGATCATATTGTTGACTATAAATTCGCTCATCACGGTACGTCAAATACTGTAATCCAGAGGGAAGAAGTGACTGATAATAATTTTTTCCGATACCGTGTCGTAACAGGATATTCTTCTTTTAATCGCCATTGTGATCGTCTGCAAATAGATAAAGATATGCATTTACTGACGAACGATTTGATTTTTCTGAATGCTTCAGTAAACGGACGTACAGGTGAGGTTACCATGACGGCTTTGGATGACGCTTCGGCAACGGGAGGGGTTACTTACATGGCTACAGATGGAGAGCGCTCCGGTATTGCGGTTCTGGATGGTACAGGTACATTAAACTTAGGTAAAGCTATTCAGGAGGGAGAACCGTCAAGTTTGTCGGCGACTGTTGAAGGTTGGTTTTATGTAGAAAAATGGGTTGAGGGTGCTGTTCTTTTTGAACAGAAAGAGAATGATTCCAACTTATTTGGTATCTATTTAGGAAATTTGGAAAAGAAACAACTGATTGTTAAAGCAGATGGTTGGCAGATGGAGTGTGATAATGTTCTCAGTCCGGAGCAATGGCAGCATTTAGCTGTAACAATGGATCCCACTTCTTCACGTAATCCCATGCGTATTTATGTTAATAATCAGAATCTGAAAGGAACAATAGACAAACCTGCTGACGGAGTGATGTATACCCTTAAAGATATTGATGCCGATGCGGTGGTGGGTACTGGTTTCATAGGTAAGATGGATGAATTGATGGTTTGGAGAAATGCCCGTACTACTTTTACTTCAGATATGGACGGTACATTGACTTCTGCAGTGTTTCCAGGTGGAGGATATGATGCTATCTTCTTCGATGGTTATTGGAAGTTTGACAGGGAAGATAATATCGGATATAATTCAAAAGGCTGGAAAGCAATGATTGAACAAACCAGAGAGTTGTATAAAGGATATAGAGGATATAAAATAAGAATAGGCCTGATCAGTTCGGATAGTGATGACAGCGGAAATAAGTTGTGGCCTAATTATATTGGAAATGAATCTTGGCGTGCGAATATTGCTAAAGGAGTTGAGGCGTTGATTCCTTATTGTGACGGTGTAGATATCGATTTGGAATGGCTGGATAATAATCCTAATAATCCTAAATGGGCTTCTTATGGAGAAATGGTAAAAGCAATACGTGCAGTAGTGCCGAACGATAAAATATTTAGTGTAAGTTTACATCCGGTTTCTTATACGATGCCTTTGGATGCGATTGATGCTGTTGATTATGTAACTTTTCAAAATTACGGGCCACGGAAAAGTAGCTTAGTATGGAGTGCTTACTCTTCTTTTTATACTACGGCTGTAAATTATGGCTATCCTGCGGAGAAGATTCGTCTTTCTATGGCGACAACCGCAGTTATGAGTGATAATTCCGGGAAGAATGTGAAAGGATATAAGGATCTGGATTTTTCAACTGTGACTGCCGAATCGAATACAGGTACTATTGGAGGTGTTGACTATACCTTTAATGGAGTAAAAGAGGTACAAAAGAAAATGCAATTGCTTGTTGATAACAACACCGGTGGATGTATGTATTTTGATATGGGGAATGACGTAAGTGTACAAGATGAGTTAAGTTTGATCAGAGCTTTGAGTATGACCATTCATTCTAATGTGGATACATTGGTGACAAAAGTAAGTACAGACCCTGTAGGAATAGAGGAGAAAAAACTTTATCCGGAATTAAATTCGGCTAAGGTTAGTGTTTATCCTAATCCTTCCGATGGTAATTTTCAGGTAGACTTACCTTTTAGCGGAGAAGCTGTATGCGATTTGTTTTCCATGACCGGTAATAAAGTATACAGCACAATAGGAGAAAAACAAATTCGTTTTTCATTAAGTGGTATTCTTTCGACAGGATTATATATATTGAAAATAGATTCTTCTGAGGGACAGGCTACCACAAAAGTGCAGATAAAATAAATGTGAAACTTAATATAATATGGTATGAGAAACAAATGGCAATTTAGTTTATTAGCTTTCGCCTTGCTGATGATTTGTCCTTTCTTGTCATTGCATGCTGAGATTGAATCCGTGCAGCAGTCTAAGGTGATTAAAGGACGGATTACAGATGAGACGAATGAGGGAGTTGTAGGAGCGAATGTTCTTGTGAAGGGGACGACTAATGGAGTTATAACAGATATAGATGGTAACTATTCTATTTCTGTGTCTGGGAATAATGCGATTTTAGTAATTTCATTTATCGGATATAAAACACAGGAAATAAAGGTTGGTAATCAAACGACGGTCAATGTCAAGCTGTCGGAAGATTCCGAGATGTTGGATGAGGTTGTGGTTGTTGGATATGGGACAGTACGTAAAGGAGATGTGACAGGAGCTATTTCTTCGTTAAAACCCGATCAGAATGAAGCGGCAAAGGTTGTATCTATAGATAATCTGTTGCAAGGTAAAATCGCAGGTGTGAATGTTGGAGCAACGGTGGCTACTCCAGGAGCTGCTTCTTCTGTAACTATTCGTGGTGCCAACTCATTGCGTGGTGATAATCAACCTTTATATGTCATTGATAATATCCCGCAAGCTTCTACCGGTGAGTTTGCAGCCAGTGCTTTTGGCGACAGTGATTTTCAAACCGCTCAAAATCCGTTGACGAGTTTGAATCCGCAAGATATTGAGGATATTCAGATCTTGAAGGATGCATCAGCCACAGCTATTTATGGTTCACGCGGTGCTAATGGAGTTATTCTTATTACAACTAAAAAGGGTAAAAGCGGAAAACCTAAAGTCAGCTTAAGTGCGAATTTTACAATTGCAAATGCAACGAAGTTAAAAGATATGTTGAATTTGGAGGAGTATGCGCGCTTTCGTAATGAACAGTTGGGTGAAAAGTCTGCACAGTTCTTTTTTGCCGGTGATGAAGTGCGTTATATTTATTCCGGTGGTGAATACGATCCGGAAAACCCTGAGTCTTATCATGTATTGACCTATCATAACTGGCAAAAAGAGATTTATCAAAGTGCTTTTTCTCAAAATTATTCGGCTACTATCAATGGCGGTAACGACAAAACAACTTATTTTGTTTCAGCTTCCTTTAAAGATATCAATGGTATTGTTTACAATACGGGATTGAAACAGGGGGATTTACGTGCAAATTTATCAATGGATTTATCTAAAAAAGTAAAACTGGATATGACATTGAATGGTTCTATCAAGCAGAATGATATGATGTCTGGAGGTGATACGAAGGGAGGTGCGACTGGCTCTGTAACCCGTACTGCTCTTGATTCGGCACCTTACGTGACACCATCCGGTGAACAAAATTTGTCGGCAGAGGAAAAAACAACCGTATGGAGTTGGATCAATGATTATGATGATATTACTAATGAGAAAACGTTCAGAGCTTCTGCTGATCTGACTTGGAATATTGGTGCGGGATTTTCTTATAATGCCCGTGTGGGTGGAGATATTTTTATGCAATCTCGTGGGCGTTGGTTCGGACTCCAATTGTTTAAGGGGGAGAATGATAATGGTTCTCTTGGATTGACGAATTTGGAGAAAAACCATTATACAGTTGAAAACATTGTAAATTACAATACTAAAATTAAGGATATTGTTGATATTGCAGCTACTGTGGGTATTACTTATGATGATTATGGGTATTTAAATAAGGTTACTTCTGCCCGTAATTTTGAAAACCACTCTTTCCGTACTAAAGGATTGCATATGGCAGGAACTATCAATGAAGAACAACCGATTCAGAAAGATTATCAATTACTTTCATATTTGGGACGTCTGAATTTGGCTTTTATTGAAGGACGTTATTTATTGACTGCAACATTTCGTGCTGATGGTACAAGTAAATTTGTAAAGTCTAACCGTTGGGCATATTTCCCATCCGTAGCTTTGGCATGGCGCATGGAACAAGAGAATTTTATTAAGGAAAATGCTTCATGGATTGATCAGTTAAAGCTTCGTTTAGGATATGGTCAGACAGGAAATCAGTCTATAGATCCCTATAATAGTTTTTATAATTATAAAAAGACAATTGACTATGCGGATGCCAGTGGAAATAAAGAACTGGGTTTGGCTGTTAGTAATTTGCAAAATCCGGAACTTAAGTGGGAGACAACTACTTCTTATAATATAGGTCTTGATTTTGGCATATTCAATAGCCGTTTATCCGGTACATTGGATTGGTATTACAAACGTACGAATGATTTGTTGATTGATCGTGCTGTTTCCTATACAACAGGGTTTGCAAATGTTCTGATGAACCAAGGAGCATTGTCAAACAAGGGGGTTGAAATCTCTTTGGATGCAGACATTATTCGTACCAAAGACTTTACTTGGAATGTGTCCGGTAATATAGGCTTTAACAGTTCGAAAATTGAAAAATTGGGCTTGCCGCTTTCTTATTATGGAAATAACCAGTATTCAGCTTATTTAGGTAATTCAATCGGTGATCATTTTGGTGTAGCCAATATTTTCATAGAAGGAAAGGCTCCCGGATTGTTTTGGGGATATAAAACAGATGGTATTATTCAGGAGGGGGATGATGTGCCTCAGAAAAGTGACAATAAGAATACCGTTGCAGGAAGTACGGATCCGGGTAATATCAAATTTGTGGATAGCAACGGTGATGGCATGATCACTGAAGATGATAAAGTCATTTTAGGAGATCCTAACCCGGATTTTACTTACGGTTTCCAGACCCGATTGGCTTACAAGGACATTTCTTTGTCTGTATCTTTTAATGGAGTTTATGGAAATGATTTGTTGAATAGCAATTTGCGCTATGAAGCGATGCCGTCTAAGAATTCGTCTAATATTCGTAAAGATGCTTTTGCGAATGCATGGCGGGCGGATAATCCGACAAACCGTTATCCGAGTGTAAATAGTACCAACCCCTCTACCGCCGTACTCGACCGCTATATTGAGGATGGTAGCTTTTTAAGATGTTCGGATATTACTTTGGGATATACTATACCGAAGAGTCTCGTGGGTAAAATTGGTTTTCAAGCAATAAATGTGTTTGCTTCTGTAAAAAATGCATTCGTCATTACCGACTATTCAGGATATGATCCGGAAGTGAATACATTTGCATTTGATGGGTTAAGAAGAGGTATTGATATGAACTCGTTTCCTCAATCACGTTCTTATATCTTTGGTTTAAGTGTAACATTTTAATTGGGTATCATGAAAAAACTAAAATTAATATATTTCTTATTAGCTATTTGTGCATTTTCTTCTTGTTTGGACGAAGATCCTCAATATGCTTTAAATAGTGAATCTGTTTTTTTGGATAAAAATACAGCACAGTTGGCATTACTTTCCTGTTATGGACAATTGACAACATATGATGGTTTTGGCCAGGCTGCTCAGGAGTTGTTGGTAGGTGCTTCCGGATTGGGATGGGCACAAACGAACGCCGGTGATCAGGATCGCTATGTTTCTTTAAATGCGTCTTCCGGTTGCACGATAACGAAGATGTATTGGAGAAGTTTATATAAAACAGTGTCGGAAACAACCTTTTTTGTAGAGAATATGAAAGCGAGCCCGTTGGATGAGGATTTTAAAACGGGCTTGGTAGCACAAGCTAAATTCTTGAGAGGATTTGCATATTATCATTTGTTGACAACTTTTGGAGGAGTTCCTTTGCGCAATACAATTCCATCTTTAGAAACACTTTCTATTCCAAGGGCGTCAGAAGAAGAAATAGTGGCGCAGATCGAGGAAGACTGGAAAGCGGTTATTAGTGGATTGCCGGAAACTTCCGATGCCGGTAAAGCTTCTGGTTTGGCAGCACGTGCTTATTTGGCTAAATTATACTGGTATTTGGGCTGTCAGGGGAAAGAGTCTGCTTCTGATAAGACATATTGGGATTTAGCCTTGGAGCAATGTGAACTGGTATATGGAAAATTTGAATTAGAATATAATTTTTCGGATTTATTTGTGCAACATTCGAATTCTAAAGAGGCTATTTTTCAGTTAAATTTCTCAACCGAATCTTCTACAACAGGAAATCGTGGAAGTTGGATATTTGCTCCTCAGAATTCTACGACTGGAATATCGTGGGGACGTATTCGTATGTCGAAAGCTTTTCATGACTATTTGAAAGGAACCTATCCGGATGATCCGAGATATAATGAAACAGTTTTCTTGGAATGGACCAATACGAGTACAAGTGATAAACAGGTTGCCTATCCTAAATTGATCTATAAAGAGGGTCGCGTTACTCATAATGTGGAGATTGATTATAGTATATGTGCTGAATCCACTAATCCTACAGTGGAAGAGTTGGAATCTATGGACCAAATGTTGGTGAAACGTTTCGTGGAGCCTACCGGAGAGCACAATGGATGGGCTTATTATAAGAAAGCGATTGATCTGAACTCTACTGCACAAAACTCTCGTAAGAATCTTATTTTATATCGCTACGCTGACTTTTTACTTATGATGGCAGATGTTCTGAACGAATCTGGTGATACGGAAAGAGCTATTAAGATAGCAAATGAGGTATTGAAGAGAGCGCGCCAGTCAGGAGGGGCTAATGCGGTTTATCCGAAAGATTGGGAGAGAAATTTAACTCAGGATGAGGTGAGGAATAAAATTTTCTGGGAACGTTTGGTCGAATTGGCCGGTGAACAGACAATGTATTGTGATGTACGTAGACGAGGAACAGAATATCTGAAGAAAGTATTAGAAATTCAGAACAATCATCATATAACAAGAGCCATTGTAGAGAATGCTGAATTGGGTGGACATAAATTTAAAGAACGTCTTTTTAATAATGGTAATTTGACTGAAGACTTTTTAAAGAAAAATCTTAGATTACCTATTCCACAAGAAGAATTGAATACGAATGAGGCAATATCTGCCAGTGATCAGAACTATGGATATTAATTTGTTTTTTCGTTACTAACTTCTCATAGGAGAACGATAGGTATATAAGGAAAAGTTTTACGTTTTACTATAAGTAGTGGTGAGTCATGAGCTCACTGCTACTTGCTGGAAAAAGTATAATAGAAATTGTGACGAATAATAATCATTTGGTCATATTTATTGTTGCAAATTATATTATATGAAATTTCTAATCTGAATAAATACTATTAAAGAGTAATTGTATGTTCTGTTAGTAATAACTATAAGATAACCAGACTTTATAAGATTGAGATGAGATCGTTTTCCCATTTTCAATTTTAGTGTCATTATTAGTTATTATTTTGTCTTTCTTTTCAAATAATATTCAGAAACAGATGTATTTTGAACATTTTTGGAATATATAAAATTATTTCCGAACATTGGTTAGTAACTATTGTCGTACATTTGTATTCTAATTAAGTATAGAATTACTGAAAGATAAAAGATAGAAATTATTGTATTTAAATTAATCTTGTTTTACAATGAACCGACCAGACTTAAAATTAGTTTATCCCTTTGCCGGATTAGCAACATTGGCAGCAGCTTCTTCTTGTCAGCATCAAAAGAAAGAAGAAGTAAAACCATATAATATTGTTTATATCATGACAGACGACCATACAGCTCAGATGATGAGTTGCTATGATACACGTTATATGGAAACTCCCAATTTGGATCGTATCGCTAATGACGGAGTACGCTTTACCAATAGTTTTGTGGCTAATTCACTGAGTGGACCGAGCCGTGCCTGCATGATAACCGGTAAGCATAGTTGTGCCAATAAATTTTATGATAACACTACCTGTGTTTTTGATAGTGCACAGCAGACTTTTCCTAAGCTGCTTCAAAAGGTGGGTTACCAAACAGCTTTGGTAGGTAAATGGCACTTGGAAAGTTTGCCTTCCGGTTTTAATTATTGGGAAATCGTGCCTGGTCAGGGAGATTATTATAATCCGGATTTTATTACTCAGGATAATGATACCATTCAGAAACAGGGATATTTGACGAATATCATTACGGATGACGCTATCGACTGGATGGAGAATAAACGGGACAAAGAGAAGCCGTTCTGCCTTTTGATTCATCATAAGGCTATTCATCGTAATTGGATGGCAGATACATGCAATCTGGCACTCTATGAGGATAAGACTTTTTCTCTTCCGGAAAATTTCTTTGATGATTATGAAGGACGTCCGGCTGCTGCTGCGCAGGAGATGAGTATTGTGAAAGATATGGATATGATTTACGACTTGAAGATGCTTCGTCCGGATAAGAATTCACGTTTGAAATCTTTGTATGAGAGTTTTCTCGGACGTATGAATACTGATCAAAGGGCTGCATGGGATAGGTTTTACGGTCCGGTTATCGATGATTTTTACAAGCAGAACCTGAAAGGGAAAGAATTGGCCAATTGGAAATTCCAGCGTTATATGCGTGATTATATGAAGACGGTGAAATCATTGGATGACAATGTGGGTCGCGTACTCGATTATCTGGAAGAAAAAGGGATGCTGGACAATACTTTGGTGGTTTATACTTCAGATCAGGGATTTTATATGGGTGAACATGGCTGGTTCGATAAACGCTTTATGTATGAAGAATCGATGCGTACCCCTTTGATTATGCGTCTGCCGAAAGGTTTCGATCGTAAAGGCGACATCACCGAGATGGTTCAGAATATCGATTATGCGCCGACTTTCCTTGAACTGGCAGGTGCGCCGGTACCTGATGATATTCAGGGAGTATCGTTGTTGCCTCTGTTGAAAGGAGAACATCCGAAAGATTGGAGGAAAGCGTTGTATTATCACTTCTATGAATATCCTGCCGAGCATATGGTAAAACGTCATTATGGAATTCGTACGGAACGATATAAATTGATACATTTCTATAATGATATCGACTGGTGGGAATTGTATGATATCCAGAGCGATCCTACTGAAATGCATAATTTATATGGAAATATACAATATGATTCTGTAATAAACGAACTTAAAACGGAGATGCTTAAGCTACAGGAGCAATATGATGATCCGGTACGCTTTTCTCCGGAAAGAGATAAAGAATAAAAATGTAAATTGTTGATTTATCATGAAACACACCTTATCAATTATAATAGCATTACTGTTTGCCCCTATTATAGCAGTACAGGCTGACGACTTGACACGAAGTATTTCGATTGTTCCCACCCCGGTGCAGATGGTACCGGGAGAGGGGAGCTACCGATTTTCGGATCAGACGGTGTTTGCTGTAGAAAATTCGGGACAGGCGGAAGTTGTCAGGAATTTTATTAAACTGTTTACCCGTGCTGCCGGATTTACACCCCAACTGAAAGAGGGAAGCGCAGCCGGTGGTGACGTTTGTTGTGTAACAGATCGTAATTTAAAAAGTGAAGCTTACCGGTTGGAAGTTACTCCGAACCGTATCGTGATGAAAGCTTCGGATACGAAAGGCTTTTTTTATGCGTTGCAGACTATTCGTCTATTATTGCCGTCCTCTATCGAGAATGCTCGGAATGTAGGGGGGAATCCGGACTGGACAGTACCTTCGGTGAAAATCAGTGATGAACCTCGGTTTGGTTATCGTGGGCTGTTGTTGGATGCCGCCCGTTTTTTTATTCCTAAAGAGAACGTGTTGCGGATTATGGATTGCATGGCTATGCTGAAGCTGAATAAATTGCATTTTCATTTATGCGATGATAATGGCTGGCGCTTGGAAATAAAAAAACATCCTCGTCTTACGGAAGTGGGGGCCTGGCGCGTGGATCGTAGGGATGTACCTTTTCATTCGCGAAGGAATCCGAAGTTGGGAGAAGCGACTCCTGTCGGTGGATTTTATACGCAGGAAGACATGAAAGAGATGATTGCTTATGCAGCCGAACGGCAGATCGAGGTGATTCCGGAAATAGAAATGCCTGCACACAGCAATGCTGCGTTGGCATCTTACCCGGAGTTGGCTTGTCCGGTAGTGAAGAATTTTATAGGAGTGTTGCCCGGTTTGGGTGGAACGCACGCCAATATTATTTATTGTGCAGGCAATGACAGTGTATTTGCCTTCTTGCAGGATGTAATTGATGAAGTGGTGGAGTTGTTTCCTTCCCGGTATATTCATCTGGGAGGTGATGAGGCTAATAAAACGAATTGGGAAAAATGCCCTCTTTGTCAGGCACGGATGAAAAAAGAACATCTGACTCACGAAGAGGATTTGCAGGGATATTTTATGAAGCGGATGTGTGAATATGTGCAAAGTAAAGGACGTGAGGTAATCGGATGGGATGAATTGACCAATAGTACGATTCCTGATGGGACTATTATTTTGGGCTGGCAAGGAATGGGGACGGCCGCTTTGAAAGCTGCTGAATTGGGGCATCCGTTTATCATGACCCCGGCACGCATCATGTATCTGATTCGTTATCAGGGGCCACAATGGTTTGAACCTGTTACTTATTTCGGAAATAATACTTTGCGGAATGTGTTTGACTATGAACCGGTGCAGGAAGACTGGAAACCGGAGTATACATCTCTTCTGATGGGAGTACAAGGGTCTATGTGGACGGAGTTCTGCAATAAACCCGAAGATGTGGATTATTTGCTTTTCCCTCGTTTGGCGGCAGTGGCCGAGAGGGCTTGGACAAAACCGGAGTTGAAAGATTGGAACGGTTTTTTGAAAGGACTGGATGTTTATAACAGCCATATTGCGGTTAAAGGGGTGGGCTATTCCCGTTCGATGTATAACATTCAGCACACCGTGACACCGGTAGATGGAGCGTTGCAGGTTAATCTGGAATGTATTCGTCCGGATGTAGAAATACACTATACATTGGATAATAGGGAACCTTCGGTAAAATCACCTCGTTACACTCAATGTCTGACTGTCAAAAATGCACAAGTATTGAGATGTGCTACTTTTAAAAATGGGAAACAGATGGGAAAGACGCTGATTTTACCTGTTATTTGGAATAAGGCTACCGGTAAGCCTGTACTTGGAGATAACAAGAATGAGATAGTGATGACGAACGGGATACGTGGAAGTCTGAAACAGACCGATTATGAATGGTCTTCTTGGGAAAAGAGCGATCACATTTCTTTTACAATTGATTTACAGAAAAAAGAGATATTGAATACATTAACTTTAGGCTGTATTACCAATTATGGAATGGCTATTCATAAGCCTGCTGTTGTCAAAGTGGAAGTCTCTGATGATAACCGTAAGTTCCGTGAAATAGGAATATTGAACTTTACTTCCGAAGAAATTTTCCGGGAGGGTAATTTTATCGAAGACTTATCATTGGATATGGGCGGTATACAGGCTCGCTATATCCGTATTACGGCTGAGGGTCCCGGAGCATGTCCGGAGGATCATGTACGACCGGGGCAGGAATCCCGGGTGATGTTCGACGAGGTGATGGTGGAGTGAGAATTAGATTTTAGAATTTAGTAGCTGGTAGTTAGAATCCTTGCGGCGTGACAGTCACAAACGGCATATCTTCTACCTTCTACCTTCCAACTCCTAACTTCTAACTCCTAACTACCAGTTTCTAATTTTAAAAACATAAAAACGATGAATAACTCATTGAAATCATTTTTATTGATGATACTGGCAATGCCGGTTATCATTCCTGTTACGGCACAGCAACAGCCTGAATGGCAGAGCCAGTATGCCGTGGGGTTGAATAAATTGGCTCCTCACACTTATGTGTGGCCTTATGGCAGTGCTTCGGAAGTACAAAAAGGTGCTTATGAGCAATCTCCTTATTATATGAGCCTGAATGGTAAATGGAAGTTTAATTGGGTAAAGAATCCAGATAATCGTCCGAAAGATTTTTATAAACCTGTTTTCTATACCGGCGGATGGGCAGATATTGATGTTCCCGGTAACTGGGAACGCCAAGGGTATGGTACGGCTATTTATGTTAATGAGGCCTATGAATTTGATGATAAGATGTTCAATTTCAAAAAGAATCCTCCTCTGGTTCCTTATAAAGAGAATGAGGTAGGCTCTTACAGGCGAACCTTTACCGTTCCCGCCGGATGGGAAGGGCGTCGTGTCGTTCTTTGTTGTGAAGGAGTTATTTCCTTCTATTATATATGGGTAAACGGTGAGTTTTTGGGATATAATCAAGGATCTAAGACAGCTGCGGAATGGGACATCACAGATAAACTGGTAAATGGGGAAAATACGATCGCACTTGAAGTATATCGTTGGAGCTCAGGATCTTATCTGGAATGCCAGGATATGTGGCGTTTGAGTGGAATTGAGCGGGATGTGTATCTTTACAGTACTCCGAAACAGTACATTGCCGATTATAAGGTGACTTCTGTTCTTGAAAAGGAATATTATAAAGAGGGGATATTTAATTTGGATGTGACGGTTGCCGGTCCTGCATCGGGGATAGCTTCCATTGGTTATACACTGAAAGATGCTTCGAATAAAACGGTCCTGCAAGGAAGTCAGGATATAAAGTCGCGCGGATTGAGTAACTATATTACATTCGATGAACAGCGTATTCCCGATGTGAAAAAATGGAGTGCCGAATATCCGAATTTGTACACGTTAATATTGGAATTGAAAGACGCGAGTGGAAAGACTACCGAAATAACAGGTTGTGAGGTTGGTTTCCGTACTTCCGAAATAAAAGACGGACGTTTCTGCATCAACGGTGTACCTGTATTGGTAAAGGGGGTCAACCGTCATGAGCATTCCCAGTTGGGCCGTACAGTCAGCAGAGAATTGATGGAAGAAGACATTAAATTGATGAAGCAACACAATATCAATACCGTCCGCAACTCTCATTACCCGACTCATCCTTATTGGTATCAGCTTTGCGACCGTTATGGCCTTTATATGATCGACGAAGCCAATATCGAATCGCATGGTATGGGTTACGGTTCTGCTTCTCTTGCCAAGGACAGCACATGGCTTACGGCACATATGGATCGTACGCACCGCATGTACGAGCGTTCAAAGAATCATCCGGCTATTGTTATCTGGTCTTTAGGCAACGAATCCGGAAATGGAATTAATTTCGAACGTACGTATGACTGGTTGAAATCGGTAGAAAAGAATCGTCCTGTACAGTACGAACGTGCGGAGGAAAATTATAATACGGATATCTATTGCCGCATGTATCGGAGCGTGGATGTGATTAAAGATTACGTGTCCCGTAAGGACATCTACCGTCCTTTCATCCTTTGCGAATATCTGCATGCCATGGGCAACAGTTGTGGCGGCATGAAGGAATACTGGGATGTGTTCGAAAGTGAACCGATGGCCCAAGGTGGTTGTATTTGGGATTGGGTCGATCAGTCGTTCCGTGAAATCGACAAGGATGGTAAGTGGTATTGGACTTATGGTGGTGATTACGGTCCGAAAGATATTCCCAGTTTTGGTAATTTCTGCTGTAACGGACTTGTAAATGCCATTCGCGAACCTCATCCCCATCTGTTGGAAGTGAAGAAAATCTATCAGAATATCAAGAGCACATTGATTGGCAAGAAGGATTTGACGGTTCGTGTGAAAAACTGGTTCGATTTCTCCGATTTGAATGAATATGTATTGAATTGGAATGTAACCGGTGATGACGGAACGATAATTGCCGAAGGTACGAAAGAGGTTGCTTGTGCTCCTCATGCGACGGTAGATGTTACTTTGGGAGATGTCAAACTTCCGAAAACGCTCCGCGAGGCTTATCTTAATTTGAGTTGGAAACGACAGGAAGCCACCCCGTTGGTAAATACCGATTGGGAGGTAGCTTATGACCAGTTTGTACTTCCGGTATCTAAAAATGCTCGTGGATACAGACCGGATAAAGTCGGAAATACGACTTTTACGGTTGATAAGGCAACAGGTGCTTTGAATTCTCTTTGTCTGGATGGAGAAGAGTTATTAGGGAGTCCGATGACACTGAGCTTGTTCCGTCCGGCCACAGATAATGACAATCGCGATCAGATGGGAGCTAAATTATGGAGGGCTGCCGGATTGGATGCGTTGACTCAAAAAGTGGTTTCCTTGAAAGAAAGCAAAACATCGACTACTGCACAGGTCGATATCCTGAATGCAAAAGGGGAGAAGGTGGGCGATGCTACTTTTGCCTATACGTTGAATCGTGACGGCTCTGTGAAAGTACGGACCACGTTCCAGCCCGACACGACATTGGTAAAATCAATGGCCCGCCTGGGGCTGACATTCGAAGTGGAGGATGCATACGACCATATAACTTATTTGGGAAGAGGTGAACACGAAACCTATATCGACCGGAATCAGTCGGGTAAAATCGGCATTTATGAAACGACTCCGGAGCGTATGTTCCATTATTATGTGGTACCTCAATCTACGGGAAACCGTACGGATGTCCGTTGGATGAAACTGACGGATGATGCCGGTAAGGGTTGTTGGGTAGAGTCGGATTCTCCGTTTCAGTTTAGCACCATTGCTTTCCCGGATGTAATGGTGGAGAAAGCGCGCCATATCAATGAACTGGAACGTAATGGAAAGATAACCGTACATCTGGATGCCAAACAGGCAGGTGTAGGTACCGCAACTTGCGGGCCGGGAGTGCAGTCACAGTATCTGGTTCCATTGACAAAACAAACTTTTGATTTCATTATTTATCCGGTGAAGAATAGAGAATAATAGAAGGTAATTATATATTGCCTTACAGTGTGAATCCTTGTTAAGCAGTAGGATATATGAAAATATAAACCCTCTATAAATTGTATAATCGTTTATAGAGGGTTTTGCTGTAAGACAGTATAAGTCGCCTTGCTTAAATAAACTGGTAAATACTTTTAAGAAGAAAGTTTAAATATGCTCTAAGATGAGGGTATATCCAAATGGATGGGTATACCCTATGCGTTATAATTAAAAAATACCATTTGTTATTATTTTCACTTTTTAATGTTTTCGATCTTTTACATGATTTTGATATTTTAATTTATGTAAAATTTGGTTTCATACCATAAAAGCAATATATTTGTTGACTAAACTATTCTAAATCTATAAAATACAATGAAAAAGATACTTGTATTTTTCATGTTGGCGGTCACTTTGATTACTTATGTACAAGGGGTGACCATATCTTCTTCGTACATCAGTGATATCACGTTAGATGGAGTTCCGGCTGTTATTGAGAACACTCATGGGGAGGAACGTTTATTCTTCGCCATAGACCCTGACAAAGGATCTGCATTTACAGCAATCCTTAGTTGTCCGGGAGCGACACAAATCCTGTTCGATGGACAGAATATCTCCACCGACAATCCTGTAATAACCGTTGCTGACTATGCGACGGGTAACCATACCCTTTCTGTGACTCGTGAAGGAATACAGCGTACATGGCGATTGATGTTCACCACGCTGCCGATTATCTGTTTCGATTCAGACTTGGAAGCAATGCTTGCCGTGCGTAACAGTGAAGATTTGTATTATCAAAATCCCCGTAAAAAAACAGATGGGTATATCGTGATTGTCGATCCTCTGAAACGTACGGATGGTGAATATGTGTTTAGCCAAAACACAAAATCCCGCATTCGTGGTGCGACATCGGGTGGATATAGTAAAAAATCATTCACTGTTAGCCTGTATGATGATGCTTACGAAGATAAGGTAGATGCCACCGTTCTCGGTATGCGCGATGATGACGGATGGATTCTCGATGCAATGTATGCCGACCATGCACGGATGCGTAACCGCTTGTTGTTTGATATTTGGAACGATATGGACGATCTGCCTTACGACAAAGACTCTGATAAACCTTTTCAGGCCAATGGCACCCACGGCATGCATGTCGAGATACTGTTCAACGGTTCATACTTCGGGCTTTACTGCCTTACCGATAAAATCGACCGTAAACAGCTTAATTTGAAGAAATCGCGTACCGATTTCGACGGTAATTACGCGGGTTCCCGTGGCATATTGTGGAAGGGGAGATTCATGCAAGATATCTGTACTTTTAACTCATACCCCAAAGAATATCCTGCTGACACATTGTATTGGGGATATGTTTCTCAGGAATATCCCGACGACAATAATTCTCAGGCTAATTGGGAACTGCTCAAGCAATTCATCGACCTGATTTCTCCGGCCAATAATGGGAAATACGATGAAGGAGCCAAAGGACGTCTCACGGCAGCATTGCCCCAATGGATTTATATTGACAATGTGGTCAATTATCAGATATTCGGCGAAGTATTTTGCCTTCAGGATAACTGGGGCAAAAATCTGCTTTACAGTATCCGTAATTTGGAGAAAGGGCATAATATTCTTTTTACTCCTTGGGATCTGGATGCAAGTCTGGGGCGCACTGCCGGTGGAGACATTCACGGAACCGATGATCCCAAATGGCACCCTTTCGGGGAACATTGCTCCCCGAAAAACGGCATGTATTTCACTCTTTTGCAGCATAATCCCCTTGAGTATAAAACTCGATTGCGGCATCGTTGGAATATGCTGAAAGATAACCTCCTCTCTCCTGAAGCGGTATACACGCGTATGAAAACCTATGCCGATAAACTCACAAATAGCGGTGCATGGGCACGGGAAAAAGCCCGTTGGCCCGAACATGCCGGAGACGTGTACGAAGAAATAGATTATATGAAATCGTATTTTGAAATTTATCACGACCTTTTCGAAAAAGCGGTGGTAAATTTCCCGACGGGTATAACGTCTCCTGCTATGGAGGAATCTGATGCTATCCTGCAGGTTTATACCGGTGCAGGAAGTATAAATGCCAGTGTTTCCGGCAATAACGATAAAGGTGTAATTGCTGTGTTCGATGGTGCAGGACGTTTCATTACCTCTTCGGAAACATCACAGTTGCAAATTGGCGGATTGGTGTCCGGAATATATTGTGTACAACTTAGGCTTGACAATCGGGTTCAGATTCAAAAAGTGATTGTGAGAGAATAGGGGGGGAGATATCGACACATTATCAGAAACAATTTTGAACGATTGCTGAATGAACATGAGGGATATTTTGAATGTCTATAGCCCGATAACGCTCGACGAGATGAGTGGAATAAGTTTGATGAACCGGACGGATACCAAATTTGTTGCCGGTATCGAAAGGGTTCGTGAACTATTGTTTATGGCAAAGAACGATTATTTTGTACAGCAAACCGGTGGAATGCGGATATTGTCATACTATTCGGTGTATTTTGACACAAAGACATTCGATATGTACGTAGCCCATCAAAATGGTAAATTGAATCGCCAGAAGATACGTATTCGTTCGTATGTCGACTCGGGGGATAATTTTCTTGAAGTGAAAACAAAGAACAATCGTGGACGGACTGATAAAAAACGCATACCTGTTGATACATTTGATCCGTCTAAACCGCAATACAACATTATATTTTCCGATGACATTCATGATGATAAACCAAACTGTGTCGATTTTCTCAAAGAATATCTCCATTGTTCCCCTGCCACACTTAAGGAGTCGCTTGAGATTCGTTTTGATCGTATCACTCTCGTGAACAAGAAAAAGACCGAACGATTGACAATTGATATGAATCTGAATTTCTTTAACACATCCACCGGTATTATAAAGTCCCTCGAAAAACTAGCCGTAATTGAGCTCAAGCGTGATGAATTAGTACATTCGCCTGTTCTTGAGATGCTTCGTACTTTGCGTATTTTACCGATGGGATTCAGTAAATATTGCATAGGGTCGGCTATTACCAATCTGGCTTTAAAACGTAATCGGATTCTTCCGAAATTGCGGCAGATTGAAAAGATATCCGTGGTTTGATGTACAAAATGACTATGTAGTAAAGCGTCGATAAAAATACAGAATAACACATTTATCAAATATAATTTTTACATAATGGAAGATATTGAAACTTTAGACTTATTGGGAACACCGTTGATGGAAGGATATAACCTGATTACCATGTTATTGAGATTTTCGTTCAATATGCTCGTGGTGTGGCTTATGATTCATTGCCTCTATTACCCTAAGAGCGGACGGAGAGACTATTACTTTACATTTATGCTTATCAGCATCAGTATCTTTTTTCTGATTTTCCTGCTCGGTGGTGTGAAACTGAAAATCGGATTTGCACTCGGCTTGTTTGCTATTTTCGGAATAATACGTTATCGTACGGAGTCTATGCCGGTGAGGGAGATGACGTATCTGTTTTGTATCATAGCAATATCGGTTATAAATGCTCTTGCCATCACGATAAGCTATATCGAACTTCTTGTAACGAATGTCATATTCTTATTGGCCGCATGGCTCTTTGAAAGTTACATACTACTGAAGCATGTATCGACGAAACTGATCCAGTATGACCGTATTGCGCTTATAACGCCCGATAAGCGTCTTGAACTGATAACTGACTTGGAGCATCGCACAGGATTGAAAATTAACTCGGTTGAAATCGGTGCGATTGATTTTCTACGTGATATGGCAATAGTGAAAATATATTATGAGACAGATCATGTGGGCGATAACAGTATTAACAACGAACTTAAATTATCCCGTGAAGAATGGACAGATGTAGGAAGACAATAACCCGTTATGCCCGCATTCCGACTCTTGCGGCAATATTAGTCGTTGGGTTGCTTGGGCCGACAAGTGTAAAGGCGCAATCTTCCGATTTTGGTATATGGTCGGCGGTTGGGGTTGAAAAGAAAATTAACAAGAAATGGAATGTCGGTGCGGAGACCGAATTTCGCACCCGTAACGATTCGAAGACACCCGAAAGATGGAGTTTCGGAGTGGATGGCAGCTATAAGTTAATGCGTTACGTCAAAGTTGCTGCTGCTTACAGCCTGTTTTACGATAATAACAAAGAGAAAATAACGTGGAATCCCGACGGTAACTACAACAATTGGCGTCCGTCTTATTGGGGAGTACGCCATCGCTTTTCCTTTTCCGTGACCGGGAATGTCGATATAGGAAGGTTGAAACTTTCATTGCGCGAACGCTGGCAGTATACTTATCGTCCGTCGAAGATTACCGAACGCTATGATTTTGATAATGCGCAATGGGAGACTACTGAAGTTCGTGGCAAGGGGCGGAACGTTTTACGTTCGCGATTTCGTGTAAGATACGATATTCCTCATTGCAAGCTCGATCCATATACTGATATTGAGTTGTTTAATTCGTGGTCACTGACTAAAATGCGCTACACTATCGGTGCTGATTATAAAATAAGGAAAAGACACGTCGTCGGTCTTTATTATCGGTGGCAGAACATTACCGGTGACGATGATGATAATCAGCCGGATTGTCATATTCTCGGTATGGGTTATACGTTTAAATTTTAAGATATGTATAAATTCTATTCAATAATAATATTTGTAGTCATGGTGGTATTTGCGTCATGTGAGAATGATGACACCGATTTCAGTCATATCATTGATGGGGCTGAAGTTGAAGTGAAAGATATCGAATTTGATTCTACGCCACTTGACGAGGGAGTCGAAAACATTCCCTCTGACGATAACGACTACGTTGAAAACAGTGATTTTTATTCTGTTGTCAAAGTCGATTATCGTGGGATGACTGCTGTAGTGAGCGGTGATGTCGATATGGTAACCGTATTTGTCGAAGGTGCACATGTCACTATCCATTCTTATCGGCACAACATCGAGTATGTACTTAAGGGTTCGAGTGATAACGGTTCGTTCAAAATTTACAGCGACTACAAAATGAAAATCACGTTGGATGGCGTTGCATTGCATCATCCTTCGGGTGCCGCTCTCAATAATCAGTGCGGTAAGTCACTCTATCTCGTACTTGCGCCCGGCAGCGAAAATACTCTCAGCGACGGTGATCATTGCATAATGTCCGGCAATGAAGATATGAAAGGGGCTTTTTTTAGTGAAGGGCAAATTATATTCAGTGGCTCGGGAATTCTTAATGTAAAAGGGGGGTATAAAAATGCCATTGTCAGCGATGATTATATCGTGTTTCGTCCCGGTAATGTGATTAATGCCGGCAGCACAGCTGGTCACGGCATTAAAGCTAATGATGGGGTGAAGATAATGGGGGGAGTACTCAATGTGGAAGTGACTGTAGCGGCAGCCAAAGGCATTAATTCCGAGTATGATGTGATTGTGCGCGGAGGACGTACCACGGTTATCACATCGGGCAATCCGCGTGTTAAGAGTGATGATAGCAGCAGTTGTGCAGCAGTAAAATGTGACGGCTCATTCATCATGACTGCGGGAATGCTTAACCTCAAAAGTACCGGTGAGGGAGGTAAGGGTATCAATTCCGATAAAGACATTTCGATAATATCCGGAGAACTCAACGTTGTGACACTCGGCGACAAAGGTGTGGCATCGCCCAAAGGCGTTAAAGCGGACGGCGACATCACTTTCGGAAAGGCGGACATATATGTTTATAGTAAAGTGGGCCGTGCCATCGATGCTTTCGGCTCATTTACATTTGGTTCTGACTACGCTTCACTTATCGACAGTAAACATTTCTTTGAGATAAAATATTAATAAACCCTTAATGCCTAATATTGCTTTTGTTTAATATTTTTTGAAAGCAAAATTGAAACAAGTCAATCTTTTCTATTTTTTAAAAATATTTTGTTCGGAATAGTATAATTTCATTTGAAATCTTATAGTTATAGACATTTTTGGAAAATAAAAAAATAGTTTTAGACATCATTTTGTATTTATCATCGTAAGTTTGCAATAATATTCAAATATTTGATGATATCGATTCGATATAAAAGTGTTGTATAGCTTTCTGGAGAGATAATAAACTATAAAAATAGAAATTATATTGAAATATGTTGAGTATATGTGAAATGTTCGGGCTTTCAACTAATGGGAAATCGTATGAGGCCTGTTGAGTGAAGTTGATAGATGAAGGAGGGAAAATATATTGAGTAGGATTGAATTCTTGGTTGCGGCTTAGTACTTTTCCTTTTTCAAATGTAATATTATTAAAGAAAGTGTGTTATGTCAATGAATTGGAATGTAGTGGAAAGATAACTTTGTATTAAGGAAATAGTGTTGACGGTTTATCATTGAATAGTAGAGAAAATCCATTCATGACAAAGAATATTTCTGTAATTTTGGAACTGGATAGTATAACGTAATGGATTTTTAAAATTGTAAAGTGACTGGCATTGTAACTATTTTGTAAATTTCCCAATGGAATATATGTGGTAAAGTTATATTAAACTTAGGTTGACTACCTTTTGTAAGGTTAAATAGATGAATACTATGAATAGAGATAAAATATTGGAGAATAATTCTTCTCGACTTGCTTCATTAGATATATTACGGGGCTTTGACTTGTTTCTTCTTGTTTTTTTTCAACCTGTGTTTGTAGCATTAGGGCAACAATTAGATTTGCCTTTTCTGAATAGATTAGTCTATCAATTTGACCACGAAGCGTGGGTTGGATTTCATCTTTGGGATCTTGTAATGCCGCTTTTTTTGTTTATGACAGGGGCTTCGATGCCTTTTTCTTTGTCTAAATACAAAATTTCTTCTGCCGGCTGCCAGTTTGTCTATCGTCGGATTTTTAGGCGGGTTGTTTTGCTATTTTTATTTGGTATGATTGTTCAGGGCAATCTGCTGGGATTTGACAGTCAGCATATTTATTTATATTCTAATACATTGCAGGCCATTGCTGTAGGGTATCTCATAGCTGCTATTATCCAATTGCATTTTTCATTTAAGTGGCAGATTATAATAACCTTGTTACTACTTCTGGTATATTGGATTCCTATGACATTTTGTGGCGATTTTACACCCCAAGGAAACTTTGCAGAGCAAGTAGATAGATGGGTTTTAGGCCGTTTTCGAGATGGAGTTTATTGGAATGGAGATGGTACATGGAGTTTCTCACTTCAATATAATTATACGTGGATTTGGAGCAGTCTGACATTTGGAGTAACTGTAATGCTTGGAACTTTTGCCGGAAAACTAATGAAAGAGGGGGAGGCGAACCGGAAAAGGGTAGTGAGGATATTGTTGATAACCGGATTGATTTTGATAGGTGTAGCAGTGTTGTGGAGTTTGCAAATGCCTGTTATAAAGCGTCTGTGGACAGGCAGTATGACATTGTTGTCCGGTGGATATTGCTTTTTGTTAATGGCGTTTTTTTATTATTGGATTGATTATAAAGGCCGTATCTGGGGGCTGAACTGGTTGAAAATATATGGAATGAATTCCATTGCGGCTTATCTGTTGGGTGAAGTGATAAATTTTCGGTGTGTTGCAGCTTCGGTGAGTTATGGGTTGGAACAATACTTGGGTGATTATTATCAAGTATGGTTGACTTTTGCCAATTACCTTATTCTCTTTTTCATTTTGAGGGCCATGTATAAATGTGGATTATTCCTTAAGGTTTAATAAGTGGATGTAGTGGAGAAATGATATATTGGCGGAATGTAGAAAGTAAAATGAACCTGATAATCTGGAAAAAGGATATTTTTCATATTTAGAATATTAATAATTATGGCATAGAGAATGAGAAAATTGTATTTATGTTTTGTGAGTGTGTTTTTATCTTTTTCTGCGCTTTGGGCGGAGGGAACGGATTATACCCGGGGACTTTCCATTTGGTTCGATACCCCGAACAGTCTGGATGGAAGGGCGATCTGGTTGCGTGCTGACGGATCGGGGATGAATCCCGATAGAGAGTGGGAAAATGCTTCTTTACCGATTGGAAACGGTAGCTTAGGGGCTAATATATTAGGCTCGGTAGCTGCAGAACGGATTACCTTGAATGAAAAGACCCTTTGGAAAGGAGGTCCGAATACAGCCGGAGGGGCCGACTATTATTGGAAAGTGAATAAACAGTCGGCTTCGGTAATGGAAGAGATACGGCAGGCATTTACCGATGGCGATTATGAAAAGGCAGAATTGCTGACTCGGAAGAACTTTAATGGTTTGGCACATTACGAGGAGGGAGATGAGACTCCTTTCCGTTTCGGATCATTCACTACGATGGGAGAAATTTATGTGGAAACCGGATTGAGCGAGATAGGGATGAGTGACTATTACCGGGCACTCTCGCTGGATTCGGCTATGGCGGTGGTGAGTTTTAAGAAAGATAATACCCGGTATATGCGTAAATACTTTATTTCGTATCCGGATAGCGTAATGGCGATGAAGTTCACTGCTAATAAAACCGGGAAACAGAACCTGGTACTCCGTTATTGTCCGAATTCGGAGGCAAAGAGCAGTCTGTGTGCGGACGATACCGACGGATTATTATATACTGGAGTATTGGAGAATAATGGGATGAAGTTTGCAATCCGTATCAAAGCGATAACGAAGGGAGGAACGACGACCGTAGAACAAGATCGTCTGATAGTGAAAGATGCCGATGAAGTAGTTTTCTTGTTGACTGCCGATACGGATTATAAGATGAATTTTCAACCGGATTTTAAAGATCCGAAGACATACGTGGGGAGCGATCCGGAGCAGACGACCCGAAAAACAATGGAAGGAGCTATCCGGAAAGGATATGATGAACTATATCGTGCCCATGAAGCGGATTATACCTCTCTTTTCAATCGTGTGAAGTTACAATTGAATCCGGAGGTAACTGCCCGGAATCTGCCTACCAATCTGCGTTTGGCAAACTATCGGAAAGGGCAGGCCGATTATCGTCTGGAGGAGTTGTATTATCAATACGGCCGTTATCTGTTGATCGCTTGTTCCCGTTCGGGTAATATGCCTGCAAACCTGCAGGGCATGTGGCACAACAACTTGAATGGTCCCTGGCGTGTGGATTATCATAACAACATCAATATACAGATGAATTATTGGCCGGCCTGCTCCACCAATTTAGGAGAATGTACCCAGCCGTTGGTTGATTTTATCCGGAGCTTGGTGAAGCCCGGTGCAGAAACGGCAAAAGCTTATTTCAATGCCCGTGGGTGGACAGCTTCTATTTCCGCCAATATTTTCGGTTTTACGTCGCCTTTGTCGAGCGAAGATATGTCATGGAATTTTAATCCGATGGCAGGTCCCTGGCTGGCTACCCATATTTGGGAATATTACGACTATACGCGTGACAAGGAATTCCTGAAAAGCACGGGATACGATCTACTTAAAAGCAGTGCACAGTTCACAGTGGATTATTTGTGGCATAAACCAGACGGAACTTATACGGCTGCTCCTTCCACTTCACCGGAACACGGTCCGGTGGATGAGGGGACTACCTTTGTACATGCAGTGGTGCGTGAAATCCTGCTGAATGCCATTGAAGCAAGTAAGGTGCTGGGAGTGGACAAGAAAGAACGAAAAGAGTGGGAGTATGTGCTTGCGCATCTGGCTCCTTATAAGATAGGACGTTACGGGCAGTTGATGGAGTGGTCCAGAGACATCGACGATCCGGAAGACGAGCATCGTCATGTGAATCATCTGTTCGGATTGCATCCGGGGCATACCCTGTCTCCGGTGACGACTCCGGAATTGGCTCAGGCTGCCCGGGTGGTGCTCGAACATCGTGGAGATGGAGCTACCGGATGGAGTATGGGTTGGAAACTGAACCAATGGGCAAGATTGCAGGATGGAAATCATGCTTATAAACTGTATGGCAATCTGTTGAAGAATGGGACATTGGATAATTTGTGGGATACGCATGCGCCTTTCCAGATCGACGGGAATTTTGGAGGTACGGCAGGTATCACCGAAATGCTGCTGCAAAGTCATATGGGATTCATTCAGTTGCTGCCTGCACTGCCGGATGCGTGGCAAGACGGTTCGGTAAGCGGAATTTGTGCAAGAGGCGGTTTTGAAGTGAATCTTTCGTGGAAGGATGGCAAGTTGGCAGAGGCGGTAGTGACCTCTGAAAAGGGTGTTCCGTGTACGGTGAGATACGAAGATAAGACGTTGTCTTTTAAGACAAAGAAAGGTAGCAGCTACCGGATTGTAATGGACAATAATGAACTGAAAAAGAAAATAATTGAATGATGAAGAAAGGACTTTTTTTATTGCTGTTGCTTTGGTTATGGATGATACCGGCCGAAGCGGCTTATCAGCCTCAGTATTCAGTGGCCGGCTTCTATCCTTTGGATGATACCGGACGTACGGTGTATTCCATGAATCCTGCCTGGCGTTTTCATAAGGGAAGTGCTTCCGAAGCGTATCGGGTGGATTTTGAAGACAGTGCCTGGGAAGTGGTTTCATTGCCGGACGGAATAGAGTATCAGCCGACGGAAGCCAGTGGGTGTACGAATTATCAAGAGGAGGTATGGTATCGTAAGCATTTTACTCCGGTAGATGAATGGAAGAATAAGAAGCTGTTCCTGCATTTTGAGGCGATCATGGGTAAATCTAAAATCTGGATTAACGGACATTTGGTGAATGAACACTTCGGGGGATATCTGCCGATTATTGCGGATGTTACCGCCTATGTGGATTTTGGAAAAGACAATGTGATAGCCGTATGCGCTGATAATAGCGACGATCCTTCGTATCCTCCCGGTAAGGCGCAGGATGTACTGGATTTTACTTATAGCGGAGGAATCTACCGCGACTGCTGGCTGATTGCCCATAACGATGTGTACATTACAGATCCGAATTATGAAAATAAGGTAGCGGGTGGCGGATTATTTGTTGCTTATAATAATGTGTCGGAAGAAAGCGCGGATGTATTGCTGGATATTCAGGTAAGAAACGACCGTAAACTGTCTTTTAATGGAAAGGTGGTTTATGAATTGCTCGATGCCAATGGCGGGAAAGTGGGTGAAGCTGGCCGTAGACTTTCCATAGGCAAAGGAAAGGCGGTTTCCGGTGCCAGTAAGATAAAATTGTCTGCTCCGCATCTCTGGTCGCCGGAGTCGCCCTATTTGTATCAGTTGCATGTGTATATAAAAGATAATCAAGGAAATGTGATTGATGGTTATCGTCGTCGTATCGGTGTGCGCAGCATAGAGTTTAAGGGGAAGGACGGTTTTTGGCTGAACGGGAAACCTTATGAAGCTCCCCTGATAGGTGCTAACCGGCACCAGGATTTTGCGATTGTGGGCAATGCACTGTCTAATGGCATGCATTGGCGGGATGCAAAGAAATTGAGGGATGCCGGATTGAAAGTGATCAGAAATGCCCATTATCCGCAAGATCCCGCCTTTATGGATGCTTGTGATGAATTGGGGCTTTTCGTAATAGTCAATACTCCGGGATGGCAGTTCTGGAATGAGGCTCCGGAATTTGCGCAACGGGTTTATTCTGATATTCGCAATATGGTGCGTCGGGATCGGAATCACCCTTCCGTATGGATGTGGGAGCCGATTTTGAATGAGACGTGGTATCCGGCGGATTTTGCACAAAACGTGAAAAACATCGTGATGGAAGAGTATCCGTATCCTTATTGCTATACAGGATGTGATTCGGAGGCGAAAGGACACGAATATTTTCCGGTACTTTTTAAGCACCCGCAACTGGGAGGAGTAGATAAAGAGGAAGCGGAACATCCGGAAATTACTTACTTTACCCGTGAATGGGGAGATAATGTGGACGATTGGTCATCGCACAATTCTCCCAGTCGTGCCAGCCGTGCCTGGGGAGAAACTCCCATGCTGATTCAGGCACAGGGGTATGCGAATCCTTCTTATCCGTATACCTGTTATGAGACGTTGTATCAGACAACCCGGCAGCATATCGGCGGATGTCTGTGGCATTCGTTCGATCATCAGAGGGGCTATCATCCCGATCCTTTTTACGGGGGGATTATGGATGCTTTCCGGCAGCCGAAGTATTCGTATTATATGTTTCAGGCGCAACGTAGCCCGCAGAAAAGCGATTTGATAGCCGAAACGGGGCCGATGGTATACATCGCACACGCGATGACTCCTTTCTCACCCAAAGATGTGACGGTTTATTCCAATTGTGACGAGGTTCGTCTTACGGTATTTAAAGAGGGAAAACAGTATCATTTTAAAAAGGAGAAAAGGGAGAAGGGAATGCCGTCTCCGGTGATTACGTTTAAGGATGCGTATGATTTTATGCAGGATAAGGCTTTGTCGCGTAAAAGAAAGCAGGCGGATGTATATATGTTTGCAGAGGGGCTTATCGATGGAAAAGTGGTGGCTACTCATCGGGTATCTCCGGCACGTCGTCCGTCCCGGCTTTTGCTGTGGGTTGATAATGAGGGGATGCAGATGGAAGCCAATGGCTCGGATATAGTTACGGTAGTAGCTGCTGTGGCAGATGAAAACGGGAATATCAAACGTTTGAATAACTATTTCGTTCGTTTCGAGATTGAAGGTGAAGGTACGATTTTGGGTGATGAGGACATTATGGCGAATCCACGTCCCGTACAATGGGGGACGGCACCTGTATTGGTGAAGTCGACTACCCGTCCCGGCAAGATTAAGGTTCGGGCTTCCGTATTGGTGGAAGGTACACAGATGCCCGCCAGTGAAACGATTGAAATAGAGACTTATCCGGCAACTGTTCCTTTGATTTTTGATGAGGCCGAAGAGAATGCTATGGGTAAGATAGTCAGAAAGAAAACTACCGGGAAAACGGAAGACGAAGATTGTGCACGCGAAGTGAAGAGATTACAAATGGAATTGAATCAATATAAACTGAAAGAGGTGGAACAACAACAAACGGATTTCGGTGAAAAAAGATGAATAGAGAAGTACAATGAAGAAAATTTTATTATCAATGGCTCTGCTTGCTGCGGTTTGTAGCGGGCAGGCACAAAACGGAGAAGAGTATTATGTGAAGCATCTGGATTTTCCACAGGGTGCTACACTTCAAGAGAAAGTGGATATGGCGGCAAGATTGGTACCGACGCCACAACAGTTGGCTTGGCAACAGATGGAACTGACTGCTTTCCTGCATTTCGGTATCAATACCTTTACAGGTCGTGAATGGGGAGACGGGACAGAAGATCCGGCCCTGTTCAATCCGACACAGTTGGATGCAGAGCAGTGGGTGCGTACATTGAAAGAAGCCGGTTTTAAGATGGTGCTTCTCACGGCGAAGCATCATGACGGTTTTTGTTTGTGGCCTACCAAGACTACGGCTCATTCGGTAGCTTCTTCATCTTGGAAGAATGGTAAAGGGGATGTGGTGAAGGAACTTCGGGACGCTTGTGATAAGTATGACATGAAATTCGGAGTGTATCTGTCTCCCTGGGATAGAAATGCGGCATGCTATGGGGATTCTCCGAAATATAACGAGTTTTTCATTCAGCAATTGACAGAGTTGCTTTCCAACTATGGGGAAGTGCACGAGGTGTGGTTCGATGGTGCCAATGGTGAAGGGCCTAATGGCAAGAAACAGGTTTATGACTGGGATGCATTCTATAAAACGATCCAGAAGTTACAACCGAAAGCTGTAATGGCTATTATGGGTGACGATGTGCGCTGGGTAGGCAACGAGAAAGGAATCGGCCGCGAGACGGAATGGAGTGCTACCGTGCTTACTCCGGGAATCTATTCCCGTTCGGAGAAAAACAACAAACAGTTGGGGGTATTTGGCAAGGCGCAGGATTTGGGAAGTCGGGATATACTCGGAAATGCAACGGAACTTTTCTGGTATCCTTCGGAGGTAGATGTTTCTATTCGTCCGGGTTGGTTCTATCATCAGGAAGAGGATAGTAAGGTGAAAAGCCTGAAACATTTGACGGATATTTATTTTCAGTCTGTCGGTTATAATTCGGTTTTACTGTTGAATATACCGCCGGATCGCCGGGGATTGATAAACGAAGCGGATGTGACCCGTTTGAAAGAGTTTGCCGAATATCGTAAACAGACTTTTGCCGATGACAGGGTGAAAGGCGGACAGAAGTTATGGGAAGCGAAACCGGGTGAAGAACGCATTTATAAACTGAAATCGGGTTCGGAGATCAATGTAGTGATGTTGCAGGAGGATATTTCGAAAGGACAGCGTGTGGAAGAATTTTCGGTAGAGGCACATACTGCTGATGGCTGGAAAGAGGTAGGGCAGGGGACTACCGTAGGTTATAAACGTATGTTACGTTTCCCTGCAGTAAAAACCGATCGGTTGAAAATTAAAATAAAGAATTGCCGTCTGACCGCCAATATCAGTAAGATAGCTGCTTTTTATGCGGTTCCTTTACAGGAAGAGGGTGAAACAGTCGATTGGAACAATCTGCCGCGTTCTGCTTGGAAACAGGTTTCTGCTTCTCCGCTCGTTATTGATTTAGGCAGTCCGGTATCGTTGGGGGCTTTTACTTATGCTCCTGCCAAAGCCGAAGCCAAGCCGACAATGGCGTTCCGGTATAAATTCTTTGTGAGCTTGGATGGTAATAATTGGAAAGAAGTTCCTTCAAGTGGAGAGTTTAGTAACATTATGCATAATCCGCTTCCGCAAACGGTATCATTTAAGGAGAAGGTGAAAGCCCGGTTTATCAAATTAGAAGCTACTACACCGACAGATACTCCTGCTGTGGTGGAAATAAATGAAATCGGGGTAACGGTGAATAAATAACGTCCACTTGCAACAAGGATGCTGCAGCATAGCTTCTCCTCCTTTTGGAAGCCATACGGAATATAAAGTTATATCGAACTTAGATTAAATAAATAATTGATGAGTACAATGAACATAAATAAGCGTAATTTATATACTACCGCCTCTGCTTTGGTTTTGTCTGGGCCATTAGTGGCTCAGCAACCGAATATTATTCTTTTTCTGGTGGATGATATGGGGTGGCAGGATACCTCAGTTCCTTTCGGGGCAGAGCCCACCAAGTTGAACGAAATTTATCATACCCCCAATATGGAGAGGTTGGCACAAAAAGGGGTGAAATTTACTCATGCTTATGCAAATTCCATCAGCTCTCCGTCGCGGGTAAGTCTTTTTACCGGGGCAAATGCTGCAAGACATCGGGTAACTAACTGGACCTTGAAGAAAAATGTTTCTACTGATCGCAAAAACGATCTGTTGGAATTTGGAGATTGGAATTACAATGGTTTGTGTCCGGAAGAGGGTGTGCCTTATACATTTTATGCCAAATGTCTACCCGAACTGCTTCGGGAAAACGGATATACAACCATGATGGTGGGTAAAGCGCATTTTGGATCATTGGATACTCCGGCAGCTGATCCGTTAACAATTGGCTTCGACTATAACATTGCCGGACATGCTGCCGGAGCGATGGGGAGTTATTTGGGAGAAGAAGGATACGGGGCTACCGGAAACCCCGAGTGGGCGAAGATATGGGCCGTTCCCAATCTGGAAAAGTATCATGGTACGGATACGTTTTTGACTGAAGCTTTGACGTTAGAAGCTAAAGGATTGATGGATAAGGCACTGCTTAAGCAAAAACCTTTCTTTTTGTATATGAGTCATTATGCAGTTCATGCTCCATTTGCTATCGATAAGAGGTTTTATGATAAGTATATTGCTAAAGGACTTTCTCATAAAGAAGCGCAGTATGCCGGACTGGTGGAAGGTATGGATAAGAGTTTGGGCGATCTGATGGATTATCTGGAAGAAAAAGGTATCGCACAAAATACGGTTGTCATTTTTATGTCGGATAACGGTGGTTATACAATAGGCCGTCCGGATAAGAACTTTCCATTAAGTGAGGGAAAAGGGTCACTGAAGGAGGGAGGTATTCGTGAGCCGATGATCGTCTACTGGCCGGGGGTGACGCAACCTTCTGCCGAAAATGCGACACCGGTGATTATTGAGGATTTCTTTCCCAGTATTTTGGAACTTGCCGGGGTAAAGAAAGGAATACATACTCCGCAAGTTGTGGATGGAAAAAGTTTTGTGCCATTCCTGAAGGGAAAACGGGGGGATATGAAACGTCCTTTATATTTTCATTATCCCAATAATTGGGGGGAACGTCATGGTACTACCGGTGCCCCGCAAAGCGCTATTATTGAGGGAGACTGGAAACTGATTTATTATTATGAATCACAGACTTCTGCTTTGTTTAATTTGAAAGATGACCTGTCGGAATTGCACAATCTTATCAATGAGGAGGCATGCGGGAAAATCGCTGCCAAGTTGGCGAAAGATTTGACTCGTCATTTGAAGAAAACAAATGCTATCATACCTGTATTGAAATCAACCGGTAGGCCGGTGAGATATCCGGATGGAACAGAGATAAAAACGGTTTCTTAATTGAATAATTTTATTAGTAGTTAAGTAGTAAGTAGTCAAGTAGTTAAGTAGAAATGATTTGCCTGATGTGTTTTTCTTGACTACTTACTACTTGACTACTTACTACTTAACTACTGATCATGAATTGTTGAGGCCTAATTGTTTCTTATTATTTCAAAGTCGGTATATATAGGTAGATGATCGCTGTACCCTCCCAGATATTTTATGCCGGAATAAGTGCGGAAAGGTTGTTTTCCTCCATATTTTTCATCATTGGATAACAGAAAAGGCAGACGGGCTACGTTTGCCTTTTTTTCGTCGGTATGGAAAGGTGATGAGTTGTCCAATAAGGTACCGGATATAATAAGGTGGTCAAGTAATCCCCATTTTCCCTGATATTTGTAAGAGCCAAAACTGTATTTTTCGGCTTCTGCTCTTGATGCAAGTAGGTGATAGAGCTGTAAGGGGGCGGGATGGGGTGGCGGGGCCAATGCACCCAGTGTTTGGGTTATTGATTTATTGTTTGGGTAATCATTAAAGTCTCCCATAATAATAAGTTGAGGATGTAGGCGGGTAGTCAGCAGACTGTCTGCTATCGAACGGATTTTTCCGGCAACTAACATACGGTAGGGTTCGGATACCTTGGCTCCGCTGGAACGTGAAGGAAGATGAACGACTAATACATCCAGACTGTCTCCTGTGGCGAGTAGTCCGCAAACATGGAGGATGTCTCGTGTTGGGCGGTTCTGCGGTCTAAAAGTACCGGTCGGGATGGAACGGTGGGATAGTAATTTAAAACGGTCACGTTGGTAGAGCAATGCTACATCGATGCCGCGTTCATCCGGAGAGTGAGTGATGACATAGCGGTATCCTTGTTCTTTTAAAGGAGAATAGCGTGTCAGATCGCGCATAACATTGTCATTTTCTACTTCACAAAGCCCCACCAGAACCGGTGGAACCCATTCACCGACAGCAGTAATGACGCGGGCTATATTGACTAATTTCTTTTTGTAACGCTGGTAGTTCCAGTGGCGGAGAGCATCGGGCAGAAACTCATAATCGTTTTTTAGGGAATCATGGTGGGTGTCGAATAGATTTTCTACATTCCAGCACATTACGCGGAAAGGGGGGGAATCGGCTTGAGCGGTGAGTCGGGGCATGTACAAGAAAAGGAATAATAAGACAATTATTCCTCTATTCATTTTCTTCTTCTTCTTTTTCTTGCCATTCATAACATCCGGCATCGGGTGCTTCGTCTATGGTTCGTGGCATTCCTTTCAGATCCAGAGGAAAGTCTTGGGCATCTTCGCTCAGTCCGATATTAATGGCAGCCGATTTTGGAGTTAACTGGAAATCGAACAATTGTTCTCCCCGTTTATCTGTTAGCAAAAAGTTATCGTCCTTTTTCCATGTCACATTGATTATCTTGTCATTTTTTTCTTCTACGGAATTGATGAGACAGTGAGAAAAAAGATAGTCGAAAGCTATGGAAGAGTCATCTGAGCGTGAACCGTTGATTTCGTCATTAGAAGAGCCGGCTATGATACAATTGTGAAAAGCCGCATTGATAATAGGATAGGCTATTTCTCCTGATTCGTTTTTTAAGGCAAGGGCTACTCCTTGTTTTATATCCCAACTATAATAATTGGCCAGCGTACAGTGCACGAATTTATAATTTCCCCCAAGCAGGCTTACACAATTTTTTCCGGCATTACTGATTTCACAGTTACCAATGCTGGCTTGGCAAGAGGTCATTTCCAGTCCGTTTCCCGAGACTTGCCGGATAACGGAATTGGTAAGGGTCAGCTTCTTTTGGTCGATAGCCGATGAGTCGCAACGGATACCATATATTCCTCCGTGTATATCGACAAAGTTCAGAGAATTATCATAGCTTGAAGTATGGAAACGGATACCGTCCCATTGTCCGGGCAAGCGGTCATAGGGGAGGTTGGAGAACATCTTGTCAGTACGGTCGCCTCGGAAAACAACGGGAGCTTCCAGTGTGCCTTCTGCTACGAGTTGTCCATGTACTTGGATGCTCGATTTGCCGTGAAAATAGAACCGGGTTCCGGCGCCAATGGTTAAGCGGGCACCTTCCTTTACACTCAGACTGTCATAGATGACGATAGGACGTGCGGAACTGATAAGGGTATCTTGTGTGATTTCCTTTTGGCGCAAAGAGACAAAATCTTGTCCATATGCCAGCAACTTAACGTTCTGTCGGTTGGTATTGGTGATGAATACGATGGAATCTTTCCGGAAGACAGGTTCGTCACTGTCTTGTGGAGCTAAAGTTGCTTCAATAAAGACATATAAGCTGTCTTTGCTCCGTATCTCCACATCATAAAAGGAATTGCCCTTCATGCCGTCCACATTGATGCGGAATCCGGAATTGGCGGCATCTGCCAATACGATCGATGAAATGATTAATGATTCTTTGTTGCGGTTATATACTTTCAGGATATGGGTGGAAGTGCCGATACCGGCTAATATGGTATCCATTCTTAACGTGTCTTGGGAAAAAGAGAGTGCAAGAGAGGGATCGGCGGAGAAGTTCTCGTCATCACAGGCCGGGAACAATACCAAACTTGCCAATAAAAATAAGAGAATGTATACCGGGTTTCTTTTCATATCTTGCTGTTATATAAATCAGGCACAGATTAGAGAATCCGTGCCTAATATAAACGAGGAATGACCTTGTTTATTATTTCTTTTCCGGGATATTTGCCAATACATCCAACAGGTGACGCCAGAATTTGTCTACCGAAGGAATGTGCATACGTTCGTCCGGTGAGTGAACTCCCGTCAGTGTAGGACCGAAAGAAATCATATCTAAGGAAGGATATTTATCGAGGAAAAGTCCGCATTCCAGACCGGCGTGAATTGCTTTTACCTGAGCGTCTACACCGAACAAACGTTTGTAGGAAGCGGCTGCCACTTCCAGAATGGCTGAGTGCGGATTCGGTTTCCAACCTGGATAACCGTCACCGAAAGTTACAGTTGCACCTGCCAACTGGAAAGCCGCACGAACGGTATTCGCCATATCATCGCGGGCGGAGAGGATAGAACTGCGCTGGCTGGTTTCGATACGGATTATATTTTCCGGTTTCATCTTAACGGATGCTAAGTTGGTGGAGGTTTCTACCAGTCCGGGGATATCCTGACTCATAGCATATACTCCGTGGGGTACAGCATAGAGTGCTTTCAACAGACGGGCGGTGGTATCTTGGTCAATAGCTTTGGTACGGGGTGTTTCCGATTCTAATACAAGTTTTAAATCCGGTTCTGTTACTGCGAGCTCATTTTCTATTTCGGCAGTAAAGATGTTCAGGTCAGCACGTACATCATGTTTGGCATCTTCGGGGACGGCACAGACAGCGTATGCTTCACGAGGGATAGCGTTGCGAAGGTTACCGCCATTAATTTCACATAAGTACAGGTCGTATTTGGCTATCATTTTACTGAGAAAACGGTTCAGTATCTTGTTGGCATTACCGCGACCCAGATGGATATCACCACCGGAATGTCCGCCTTTCAGACCTTTTACCTCTACTTTAAAGAAAAAGTAACCGGCTGGAACATCTGCCTCCTTATAAGTAAATTGGGCTACGGAGTCTATTCCTCCTGCGCAACCGATGAAAAGTTCCCCTTCATCTTCCGAATCAAGATTCAACAGGATATCACCGTTCATGAAACCTTCTTTCAAGGCAAATGCACCGGTCAACCCCGTCTCTTCGTCTACTGTGAACAGGCATTCCAACGGACCGTGCTCGATGGTATCATCTGCCAGAATAGCGAGTTCTGTGGCTACTCCGATTCCGTTATCGGCTCCGAGTGTCGTACCTTTGGCTTTCATCCATTCACCATCAATTTCTGTTTCGATAGGATCGACAAGAAAATCGTGCTCCACGTCATTATTCTTTTCGCAGACCATATCCACGTGTGATTGCAAAATGACGGTTTGCAGATTCTCCTTTCCCGGCGTGGCCGGTTTCTTGATCAAAACGTTTCCGGCTTCATCAACTTTGGTCTCCAGATTATGTTTTTCTCCGAACGCTTTTAAGTATGCGATAATTTTTTCTTCCTTCTTTGAAGGGCGCGGTACTTGGCATATTTCTGCAAAATACTTGAATACACCTGCCGGCTTAAGTTCTTGTTTTTCCATTCTTTTTTCTTTTTATTTGAGTGAATGTTTGAAATATAACCCCTTATTGCTAAAGATGGTTAAAATAAATCTACTTTCTGAACCCGTTTCTCTTTTTTTATAATAAAAAAGGCGGTTGAGTCCATACAAAAGTCTATATTTGCACCCACAAAATTAATAGAAATGCTCAATACAATACTGTTTACTTTGTTAATAGTTACTATTTGTATCTTATTATTAGGTATCAAGGTCTTTTTTGTGAAAGGTGGAAAATTTCCTAACGGACATGTGAGCGGCAATAAAGCTTTAAGAGATAGGGGGATTAGTTGTGCACAGTCTCAGGACCGTGAAGCACAGAAGAAATCCCGCTTTTCTATTGATGCCCTTGAAAAGGCTTTGAATGATAGTATGAACTAATTAATTAAAAACTATATTTTTACAAGTTATGAAGAGAATAAATTGCCTCATTAACGGTTTGGCTGCTCTTGCGCTTATCGTTTTGTTTTCACAATGCGCTGGTAAAGCTGATACAAAAACTACGACATCTGCCGGAGAAGCAACAGCTAATACTGTATCCGGTGATTTAAAGATCGCTTATGTGGAAGTGGATACGCTGCTTTCCAAATACAACTTCTGCATTGATCTGAATGAGGCTATGATGAAGAAAGAAGAGAATATCCGTTTGACACTGAATCAGAAGGCTGCTACTCTTGACAAGGATCAGAAAGAATTCCAGAAGAAATACGAAAACAATGCGTTTATTTCTCCGGAGAGAGCTCAGCAGGAATATAACCGTTTGATGAAGATGCAACAGGATTTGCAGGCATTACAGAATAAATTGACTAATGAGTTGGCTGCCGAAACACAGAAGAACAGTTTGCAGTTGCGTGACTCTATCAATGTTTTTCTGAAAGAGTATAACAAGACGAAAGGTTACAATTTGATTCTTAGTAATACCGGTTTTGATAACTTGCTTTATGCCGATAGTTCATTCAATATCACACAAGAGATTATCGATGGCTTGAATGCAAGATATACTTCTGCTGCTAAAAAATAATTTTAAGATATTTATAGAAAAAGGGGCATAAATGCATCAACTGCATTTATGCCCCTTTTTTTATATTCGCGGATTCGGAATTAATGTCCGGGCCTGCCGCCGCCACCGCCACTGCTACCAATTGTCGTTACCATTGAGCTGGTGGTGAAAGTGGTTGTTTTCGTTCCGGGAGTGTACACGGCTCCTGTGTAGTAGCCATGGAAATCTTCTCCACCGGAGATGCTGCCTCCTGTATAGATCGTGTAATTGGTATTGGCTTTCAGGTCGGTACTGCTGAATAATAGAGTCATTGTCTGATAAGAACGCGGCAATTTATACGTGAATACATTCGTACCGTTTGCATCTTGTATGTTGATCAGATTGCCGGATGTTGCTGATGATGTACTATATAACACGGAACGTTGACTACAAGCCGATGAAGTAGGAGTGCTACTCGAGCCACCCGTACCTATTAGCACTCCTCCTGTGATAGAGAATGTATTCCTGTCACAATCGAATCCCTCTTCCGGACTGTTTGTGCCGGATGCGATCACAATACCACCGGTTACGGTCAGAGTGCCATTAGAGTCGATACCGTCATTGCCGGATGAATAACAATAGATATATCCGCCGTTTATCACTACTTGATTGGCTGCATTAATAGCGTCGTCATAAGTTTCTATGTCGTAAATTCCACCATTAATGGTTAGGACATCTTTACTTTCCATGCCTTCTCCTCCGTCTTGTGTACAGCGGATTGTAAATGTGCCCGAATGGGATGTAAGGTCTCCGATACATTTTATTGCTTTCGGGTTGGCATAATCTGCGTTTTCTCCATGTCCGGAAACCAGGAATTTAGCTCCGGTTGTAGTGGCGTCAACAACGGGGCCTTCGGCATTTACTGCACCGAAAACAATTTCACCGTCGGCCGAAATTCCCTTACCTGCACTACCTGTACTCTTCATTGTAACTGTGCCGTTTGTGATATGTATGTTACCGTTGCTTTTCATACAAGTGGCCGAATAAGAATCGAGTATACTGTTGGTATTCGTATACGTTCCTCCGTTACCGGAGGTTGTGATTTGGACATCGCCGCCTGAAATAACCAGGTCACCGTCTGTCGATATTCCTTTTCCTGCTGTTCCGGTACTTGTGATAATGATGTTGCCTCCTGCTATATAAACCGTTTGGTCACATTTGATACCTGTACAATAGGAAGGATCGTTATCAACAACTGCTACCGAACCGGTAGTCTGGATATGTATTGTTCCGTCATTAATCCGGAGATCGTTTTTGGTTTTGATCCCTTTGGATTGGTTACCGGATACCGACATATGAATTTCACCTCCGTTCATGGTGAAAGTGCCGTCGCATTTAATGCCTTTTACATCGTCGGAAGTAGAAGTTATTTGAACTTTTCCTCCGTTGATTTCAATGTATCCTTCGTCTCCGTCGAGTCCGTCACTATCGGATGTTACTGTTACCGAACCTCCGTCGATACGGATGTAATCGTTGGCATGAATCCCATCGGAAGCGGCTCCGGTAATTGTTATGTTTCCGGAATTTACTAATAAATAATCATCACTGCAAATGCCATGCTTTTTATTACCCTGTACATATAGAGCACCTTCTCCATTGAAAATCAGTTGACCCTCACTGAAGAAGCATCCTTTCATGTCTTCTGAACCGGAGTCGGCATACTTCTTTCCGTCTGTTAATGTGTTTATCGTACCTTCCGTCAAATTGACTGTGACCTTTTTACCCGATTGGATATTGATGGCCGGGCCGTCTGCATTCGTTATATTTACTCCGTTCAGTGTCAATATAAATTTTTTATCGCTATAAATCTTAAACATTCCATTGGAAATAGTTCCGGTAAGTATGTATTCTACTTCCTCGGAGATGGTGGATGTTATGATAACATTTCCGTCATCTACGGAAATTGAAACACCTTCGAAAGCCAATGGATTAACAATCTCTATTCCGGTATCGGAATAGAGGATTTTTATTTGCAGAGAATTGTCTCCGAAACTCAGACTATCTATTTCGGTCATGGAATACGTAGGGGCATCTTGATCGTGCAAGTGTAAAAGTACGGCTTCATTTACAAATGTCATACTGTCGAGAACTGACAGGAGAACTCCTTGGGTTATTTTGTCTGAGCGATGTACAAACATCTTTTCTTGCGCCAGTATACTTTGTATACACAACGCACAAATTCCTGATAATAAAATAATCCGTTTCATGGTCGTCTGAATTTGAATACATGGTGGTCTATTTTCAGCAGATAAATTCCGGGAACCAAACGGTCTGTATCCAAATAGCCGGTTTCGCTGACTTGATCTTGAAAAATTTTCATTCCATCCAGCCCGTAAACAACTGCGGTAGTACCTTTTGCTATGTTTCTGATCTGTACATTTTTTGTGGATGGATCTACAAAGATGTAAACATTCTGTTCTCCGGTAAGAGAATTACTGATGCCTGTGGTTTCGTTACTGAAAGTAATTGTCCGTACTTCTGAATAGTGAAAGGAGCTTTCCTCTCCGTTCAGCCGGTTCAGCCATAGTGAGCCATTCTGAAAAGCCAGTTTCCTGATCTCGGATAGACGGAAAGTCTGTTCCGTGCCATCATTCAGATTGATGATTAAATTCTCTTGTGCTTGTATATGATATACATTTATCATAAATAGCCATCCGAGAATGATTGATGGTAATACTCTGATTCGATTCATATTTTTTAGCGTATTAAGAACTTGTCTAAATTTTCCTCTAAAAGTTTTATCAGTTTTTGAGTTTATTTTCGGCCTGTTTCCTTGTTTTCACTCGTCAGATAGCCCGTTATCCTCCTCTGAAAACAGAAAAATATCCTTAAATAATGATTCTTAAAAGAATGCTGAGCAAAATTTAAACCGGCTCTAAGTTTTAATCGAAATTGAGTATTTTTATATTAAATAACAATTAAAATCAATCAACAGGTCTTTTTTATCTGCCAATACTGAGATTTTGAGGTGTTTACAGAAATACCTGATATTTATGATTAGAGGATTTCCTTGTGGTAGTAATGAGATCTTGGAAAGAGGGGAAACCGGGGTAAATTTTTATATCGAACATAGAAGGGTCTGTTTGAATTTTCCTCTCAAAATAATACTGAGTAAAATTTAAGCAGGCTCCCAGGTAAATAAAAAAATGATGAGAAAACTTTTATTATAGCTTGGCTTCTTCTTGTGGAATGCGAAAAGCCGTGTAAAGTTCCAGAATGGCAGCGATGGTAAGACAGGCGATCCATTCATTTCCCCGGGTAGAGAACATGAAAGCTCCGGTCAGCACTAATGCGACGGCGCCGAATATTTGCTGGATGCGCAAGCGTTTCAATGTTTTGCTTTTCCCCTTTACCGGAGTATTGATTTGGGCAAGAGCTACAAAGCCAGCTCCGATGGTATATATATAAGGTGCATAAATCCATCTGGTGATGAATACTGCTGCTCCTACAAGAGCCATAAGAGCGCCTACGGCAAAAAGTGCGGGTACGAGTTGTTTCATTTATTTATTTTCAAATACGTAAATATCTTCATTGGGTTTCTTCATCAGATACTTTTCACGTGCTATTTGCTCGATGGCGTCAGGATTACTGCTTAGCTCGTTGAGTTTCTTTGTGTTTTCTTCGTAGTCGGCACGGTATTTTTCGATTTCGCTTTGCAACCGACTGATTTCACGTGTATATCCGATACGCCGGATGGCACTGTTTTCGTCCAGAAAACCGATGATGGCTGCAAAAGCCAACACAGTGATGAGGTATTTGTGTTTACCGATAAACTCCCAGATTGTTAGTAAATTGCTCATAATTTCTCCTTTAATTCCGTATGCAAAGATAAAACTTATAACTTAAAACTTGCCACTTCCCGGCTAAAACTTCTCACTCATCACTTATTACTTATTACTTTTTTTGCGTACATTTGCAGAAACTCAAAAAACAGAGAGATCCCGACGTATGGAAAACTATATTGTATCTGCCCGTAAATATCGTCCGTCTACCTTTGAGTCGGTGGTGGGCCAACGGGCATTGACTACGACACTGAAGAATGCCATTGCCACGCAAAAACTGGCGCATGCCTATCTGTTTTGCGGGCCTCGTGGAGTAGGAAAAACCACGTGTGCACGTATCTTTGCCAAGACTATCAACTGTATGACTCCTACTGAGGATGGAGAGGCTTGTAATGCATGTGAGTCTTGTGTGGCTTTCAATGAACAGCGTTCCTATAACATTCATGAATTGGATGCCGCGTCCAATAATTCGGTAGATGATATCCGCCAATTGGTAGAGCAAGTGCGGATTCCGCCACAGATCGGTAAGTATAAGGTGTATATTATCGATGAGGTACATATGTTGTCGGCCTCTGCTTTCAATGCTTTTTTGAAAACATTGGAGGAACCTCCCCGTCATGCTATCTTTATTTTGGCGACGACGGAGAAGCATAAGATTCTTCCTACTATTTTGTCGCGTTGCCAGATTTATGATTTTAACCGTATCAGTGTGGAAGACACGGTGCAGCATCTGGCTTATGTGGCTTCTAAAGAGAATATCACAGCAGAACCCGAAGCGCTGAATGTCATTGCGTTGAAGGCGGATGGCGGTATGCGTGATGCACTTTCCATCTTCGATCAAGTGGTAAGCTTTACCGGTGGACACATTACGTATAAGAGCGTGATTGAGAATCTCAATGTGCTGGATTATGAATATTATTTCCGGTTGACGGACTGCTTTCTTGAGAATAAGGTGAGTGACGCCCTGTTGTTGTTCAATGATGTGCTGAACAAAGGTTTTGACGGCAGTCATTTCATTACGGGACTTTCTTCTCATTTCCGTGATTTGCTTGTCAGTAAAGATGCTGCTACTTTGGCATTGCTTGAAGTAGGAGCCAGCATCCGGCAGCGTTATCAGGAACAGGCACAGAAGTGCCCGTTGCCTTTTCTGTATCGGGCTATGAAGCTCTGTAATGATTGTGATATGAATTACCGTGCCAGCAAAAATAAGCGTTTGCTGGTGGAACTGGCCTTGATACAGGTTGCCCAGCTTACCACCGAGGGGGATGACGTGGGTGATGGGCGTCGCCCTAAGCAAGCTATAAAACCCATATTTACGCAATCTGTTGCTGCTCAGCAGTCACAGACTGTTCCTGCTACGTCGCAAACTCAACCGGTTTCTGCTGTCGTTACTCCGGTTCAGCAACAACAGCAGCAACTGCAACAACCGGCGTCTGTCCAATCTGTTCCTGTGGCTGGGACTTCTCCGGTTATTCCATCATCAGCAGATATACCTGCTTCCGGATTGAAGGTGCCGGTGAAGGAAGAGAAGAAAATTCCGGTAATGAATAAGGCCGGTTTGGGGGTTTCTATTAAGCATCCTCAGAAAGAAGCTGTTTCGCAGAGGACGACTACGCCTCAAGCATCGTCTCAGGTTCAGTCTCAGCCCGAAGAAGATTATATCTTCAATGAAAAAGATTTGAATTACTATTGGCAGGAGTATGCCGGCCAGCTTCCTATCGAGCATAAAGCGCTTGCGATGCGTATGCAGAATATTCGTCTGACGCTACTTAATGATGATATAACTTTTGAGGTAGTAGTGGATAATGAGATTGTGGCAAAGGACTTTACTTCTATGATTCCTAATGTACAAAACTATCTTCGCAGTCGTTTGAAGAACAGGAAGGTGAAGATGACGGTCCGTGTCAGTGCACCTGCCGAGAACGTACGTGCCTTCAGCAGGGTAGAGAAATTCCAGATGATGGCAAAGAAAAACGAGGCATTGTTACAGTTGAAAGACGAGTTCGGGTTAGAGTTATATTAAATCTTGCACTTCTTCTTTCTGTAATATCTCCCAGAATCTTTGTGGCAACCAGATATTGGGTATGTTTATTGCGTTTTTGAACAATGGTGCAATATCGGCAGGACGGAATCCTGCTATTCCACATCCTATCTCAGTGACGAGGAATGTTCTTTCCGGATCGTTTTGAGCAAATTTTATGAATTGGTCTATGTAGGGGCGAATCGTTCCGATGCCACCTTGCATGGTAGGGATGGCATACGTCTGTCCTTGAAGACCCGTGCCTTGCCCCCAGACGGCTCCCCATTGGTTCATAGCCAGACGGGCGGCACCTCCACCATGATAGCCTTGCAGGTTGCTGCCGAATACGAATATCTCATTAGGCTTTAATTCTGTGATGTGATTGGGGGTGATGCGTGTATTCATGATTCAATAATTCTTAGTTGCCCGTAAAGATAGTGATTCTTTTATTAATTTTGTGAATGCATTCCGGTCGTTCGTTCAATTTATTTCTGTTATAGAGAGAATTGGCGGACTTTTGTGATATGTTTCACTAAAATAAAAGATTTATGGAAAAGCAGAAAATGCAATTTAAAACTCGGAATGTAGGATTTATTGTTCCTATTGGTCTTTATCTTCTTTTTGCCGGAATGCTTTCCTGGAGATCTGTCGTGAGTGCCAGATCTTTTCCTATAGGCGTCATGGCTACTTGAGGGATGGCTATTCCTGTCCTCATTATTCTTTCGTTGTTTTGTTCTTATCTCTTTTCTCATTTGTATACTAAAAATAAGAAATGGGGATGCTGGGGATTCATTCTTTATATTGGAGCCATTATTCTTTATACCTATCTGCTAAGTAAGAATTGGGGATTGGTATTCTGGATGTTATGTTCTAATTTGCGTTCGCTTGCTTTAGGGGTTTTATTGTATATGTCTTATGATTGGTTTCGTAAAGTACGGAGACAAAAAGAATTAGAAAAACAGAATCTTCAAAGTGAACTTAAACTTCTAAAGAATCAGTTAAATCCGCACTTTTTATTTAATGCCTTAAATAATATCGATAGCTTGATACGTTCAGATCCTGAGAAAGCTTCCAAATCTTTGGTACAGATGTCTGATATGATGCGTTATATGATTTATGAGACGAATGTTCCCGAAGTATATTTCAGGCAAGAACTGGATTATATTAAAAACTACCTTGCTTTGCAACGATTGCAATATGATAATCCGGAATTAGTATCTTATGTATTGGAGGGTGAAGCCGGTGATATATGTATCGCTCCTATGTTGTTTATTCCTTTTATAGAAAATGCATTCAAGCATTGTACGGACAAGAAGGCAAAAGAGGCTATTTGTTTTCACTTTCAAATTCAAAGTTCGGAGATACTGTTTACGGCATCGAATCTTTATGATCCGTTGAAACGTATGAATAAAGATTCTTCTACCGGCATCGGACTCAGTACAGTAAAACGGCGGTTGGATTTTTTATATGCCGGCAGATATAATTTGAGGATTAATGAAGAAAATGGTTATTTTGGTGTATCATTAATATGCTGTGCAGGGATTTGAATATGATGTGTCCGACTATTTGGGGTCTCCTTGATCCCCAATGTGGCACTTGAAAACGAACCACTTTAAACGAAGAAATCCTCAATAATCTATGATTATCAAGGATTCTCTTTGGGTGGAAGACCGGACTCGAACCGGCGACATTCAGAACCACAATCTGACGCTCTAACCAACTGAACTACATCCACCATGTTTGCGTTTCTCTAACGCGGTGCAAAGATAGATATAATCTTTTAATCTGCAAATATTAGAAGGACTTTTTTTAATAAAAAATGTACTCTTTTATTCCCTTATTATGTTTGTTGAATAGGGAGCGGGTATCCTTAGTAAAGATTTTCAAGTGGTTACGTTCTGTAACGGATAGTGAGTCTGTCGGATAATTGATCGGATATAATATGTAATTCTTCTTTCGCGATAATACCGGCCGAGAAGTCCATACTAAACCGTATTCGCAATTGGTGACGCGGGTAATGCTGTCCTTTTCAAGTTCTAATTTAAACAAAATTCCTCCGTCTGTCCGGCGGGCAGACATATTGGAAATGAAATTTCCTAAAGAATAGACTACCGCATGTCGGCTACCTGCCGTGCTGTCCGTGCGAAGTTCCATTGGCTGTACTACATGGGGATGAGAACCGATGATATGAGTTACACCTTGCTGCAATAACCAATCTGCGAGAGAGGTCTGTTCCCGGTTAGGGAGCGATTGGTATTCTTCACCCCAATGTATACAGGCAATGAGAACATCGGGTTGGAGTGCTTTCGCTTTCCGGATGTCCAGTGCCATCGTCTCTTTGTCAATGTAATTCACAATGTTGGGAGAAGTTGCTTTGAGACCGTTTGTACCATACGTATAGTTGAGAAGTACGATGCGGAAACCGTTTTTTTCTATCATGAGCGGATATCGCTGTTCGCGTGTTTCAGCATTGGTGTATGTACCTGCATATGGGATGCGGAGGGAGTCGAGCATGAGAATGGTTCGTTCCAGACCTTTTTTACCCCGATCCAGACAATGGTTGTTGGCTGTTATCAATACGTTGAAACCCGCTTCACGGATGGCGGAAAGATATTCGTCTGGTGCACTGAAAGCAGGATAGCCACGATATGGTTTTCCGCCGAGGGTTACTTCCAGATTGGCGACGGCAATATCCGCCCGGCTGATTTCTTCTTTGACGAATTTGAAACAATCGGAGTAATCGTATCCGGCAGGAGTACGGGCGGCATTGATTTGTCCTTGGTGTTGCATCAGGTCACCGGCAAAAAGGAGTGTGATGCGGTGGGGAAGAAGGCTGTCATTCGCATTGGATATGATCGTATCTGAAACAGCCTTGACTGTATCTCCCTTTTCCTGCGACACGGATGTGCAGGAAAAGGAGAGAAGTAAGAGAATTATGAATGAGAAATATCTCATTTATAAATGGCTTTTTTACCGGCCAACAGCGTGTTCTTCATCAACGAAACAATGGTCATAGGGCCTACACCTCCCGGCACGGGGGTGATGTATGAACACTTGGGAGCAACCTCATCAAACTTTACGTCGCCCGTCAGTTTGAAACCGGATTTTTTGCTGGCATCGGGTACGCGGGTGGTACCTACATCGATAATAACCGCACCTTCTTTCACCATATCGGCTTTCACGAAATTAGGCTGTCCTAAGGCGGCGATAATGATATCGGCTTCCTGACATTCTTTTACCAGGTCACGTGAGCGGCTATGGCAAACGGTGACTGTTGCGTCTCCCGGGTAGGCTTTCTGCATCATGAGGGCAGCCATCGGTTTACCGACAATGTTACTGCGTCCCAATACTACACACTTTTTACCCGATGTTTCGATTTTATAACGCTTCAGCAGTTCGAGTATGCCGTTCGGAGTGGCAGATACGTAACAGGGCAGTCCGATAGACATGCGTCCTACGTTAATGGGATGGAAACCGTCTACGTCTTTGCGATAGTCGATGGTTTCGATTACTTTCTGTTCGGAGATGTGCTTGGGCAACGGGAGCTGTACGATGAAGCCGTCCACGTCGGTATCTTCGTTAAGTTCGCGTACTTTGGCCAGCAGTTCGTCTTCGGTCACATCGCTTTCATAACGGATAAGGGACGATTTGAAACCGCATACTTCACAGGCTTTTACTTTTGCAGCTACGTATGTTTCGCTACCTCCGTCGTGTCCTACAAGGATAGCGGCCAAGTGGGGACGTTTACCTCCATTAGCCACAATTTCTGCCACTTCATCGGCAATTTCTTGCTTTACTTGTTCGGAAATGGCTTTTCCATCTATAAGGGTCATGTTCAATAGTATTTTGGTGATGGGCAAAAGTAGAATAATTTGCCGAACTCTCCAAGTCAAAGGAAAAGAAAGAAAGGAGCTTGTTTTTGTCAAGAGCTGATTTACGTATTCTTAACAAAATAGCCGGCGCTTCGCAAGAAAATGTGTGCCGCATTGTAATCCGGTTACATTTGTATCGCAACTAATAATGAAATGCATCGTGACATTACTTGTTATACATCGTGACATTACTTGTTATGTACCGTGACATGCCTTGTTATTTTGTATAAGTATTGTTCGGAAGTGCCGTAAGCACCCATCCCGGAGCCTTTGGCAAGTGATTTAAAAAAGAAAAGGAGAAAGCCGAAGCTCTCTCCTTTATAGGTGTTTTAACTGAATATACTTTATGATTACGTCTGTAAAGATACGAAATCAGAATGCAATAATCAAGCTTTTAGCCGGAAATTATCAGCGTTTCATTTTAGGCATCATCTTACCCATCTTGCTGCCTGTTACCATCTTCATCATCTTACGGGTCTGGTCGAATTGTTTCAGCAGGCGATTTACTTCCTGAATAGTCGTTCCGCTACCTTTGGCAATACGTGTGCGGCGTGAGCCATTAAGTATTTCGGGGTTGGAACGTTCTTCCGGTGTCATGGAGTAGATGATGGCTTCAATGCTTTTGAATGCGTTATCGTCGATATCGATGTCTTTGATGGCTTTGCCTACACCCGGAATCATGGATGCGAGTTCCTTAAGGTTACCCATCTTCTTGATCTGTGCAATCTGGCTGAGGAAGTCGTTGAAGTCAAATTGATTCTTGGCAATCTTTTTCTGTAAACGTTTGGCTTCTTCTTCATCGTATTGTTCCTGGGCGCGTTCTACCAGCGAAACGATATCACCCATACCGAGGATACGGTCTGCCATACGTGCCGGATGGAACTGGTCGATAGCATCTAACTTTTCGCCTGTTCCTACGAATTTGATAGGTTTATTTACAACCGAACGGATAGAAAGGGCTGCACCGCCACGGGTATCACCGTCGAGTTTAGTCAGCACTACACCGTTGAAGTCGAGACGGTCGTTGAACTCTTTGGCTGTATTTACAGCATCCTGTCCGGTCATGGAGTCGACTACAAAGAGAATTTCATTCGGCTGGATGGCTTCTTTGATTGCTGCAATCTCCTTCATCATTTCTTCGTCTACGGCCAGACGTCCGGCTGTATCGACGATGACAAGATCATAACCTTTGGCCCTGGCCTCTTTGATAGCGTTCTGGGCAATCTCCACAGGATTCTTGCTATCCGGTTCGGAATACATCGGAACATTGATCTGTTCGGCCAGTACGCGGAGCTGTTCGATGGCAGCGGGACGATATACGTCACAGGCTACGAGTAACGGTTTACGGTTTTTCTTTGTTTTGAGCATCCGGGCCAGTTTCCCGGAGAAAGTAGTTTTACCCGAACCCTGCAGACCGGACATCAGGATAATGGCAGGCTGGCCTTTGGTGTCGATTTCAACGGTTTCTCCACCCATCAATTGGGTCAGTTCGTCGTGAACGATTTTCACCATCAACTGACTCGGTTTTACGGCGGTAAGAACGTTCTGTCCTAATGCCTTTTCTTTTACCGTGTCAGTAAAGGTTTTTGCCACTTTATAGTTAACGTCGGCGTCCAACAAGGCTTTGCGTACGTCTTTCAGTGTTTCTGCTACATTGATTTCGGTGATCTTACCTTCACCTTTCAAAATCTTAAACGACCTCTCCAGTCTCTCGCTTAAATTATCGAACATGGTTATATTAATTACGAATTAGGGTGCAAATGTACTAAAATCTCTTGTATTTATATCTTTTTATTCTGCCATTTTGCTTTTTTGAGATAAATATAGCTTGTTATGAACAATAATGTATAATACACTATCTCAATGGTAAAACACCATTCGATAGGCGCTTTCAGCCACATTCCGATAAAGATTATATACGAACCGTAGATGAGGATCGTAATGGTTTCCAGCAGGAGGGCGGCTTGTGTATTGCCTGTTCCCGATATTCCGTTGAATACGACATTGGCAACCGAAGCGATCAGCATGGCACAGCAGATGACGTACACTGAAGGGACAGACTCCGTTATCAGTGCGGCTTCGTTGGTATAGATCGAAAGCATCGCCTGCGGAAATATTGCAGTGACAATAACCAGTGCCAGCATAATGAAGAATGAAAAACGGGCTATCTTATTGATGAGCGGCATGACGTGTTGTATGCCGCCTGCACCGATTGCATTACTTACCAGACTGTTGGTTGTCGTGGCCAGTGCATTGACCGGAATCAGCATCACGATATAGATGCTACGTACGATATTGGCAATGGCAAGTTCGCGTTGTCCTAACCTCTCTACGGCAATGAAGAATACGAACCACGTAGCCATTGACAGGAAGTACTGTAACATGGTGAAGCATGAGATGCTGAGTATGCGCATCAGCAACTGGGGATCGAAGGAACGGAACCGGTTCAAGCCGTATTTTTTCAGATCGACAGTAATGTACGTGTAAATAAGGAAAAACAGGATGGAACTGGCTTCGGCTATCACAGAAGCGATAGCGGCTCCCTTGATGCCCATTTCCGGAAATCCGAAGTGTCCGAATATCATGGCGTAATCCAGGATCACGTTGACAATGGCCATGACAATGGCATTAATCGTTAGCACTTTGGTACGGGTAATGCCGATGTATAATGCGCGGAACATTACATTGACAAATGAGAAGAAGAAACCGTAGGTGCGCCAGTCCAGAAACTCCATCGTGGCATCGAATATCGATTCGGAGGATACCAGCATGCGCATGATGTTGCTTCCGAAAGCTTTGGTGAAGCCAAACAGTAACAGGGCCATGACCAACAGGAACATAACGCCCTGCATCATTACGGGACCCACGTCCGCATAGCGTCCTTCTCCATTGCGGCGGGCAATGACGATTTGTGAACCGGTACTAAATCCGAAAGCGATCGTAAAGACGCATATATAGAAAAGCCCGCCCATTGCAGAGCCTCCGAGGGCTACTTCTCCGACTCTTCCGAGAAAGGCCGTATCAGTGACATTAATGACATTTTGTGCTAATAAACTGAGGAGTATCGGGTAGCTGACACTCCAAATCTGTTTGTTGGTATACATAAATCGGCGTTTAGGTTTGCAATTTGCAAAGATAGCTCTTTTATTCGGATATGATATCGAGAGGATAAGTAAAATTAATGACAGGTCGTTCCTGTTCATCGGCCGTTATGTTGTAGCTGCCTCCGAAATGCTGCAACAAAAGGCGATTGATATCATGACGTATGCTTACTTCCTGGGAATTGAATTCCGGATCGGCCAGTGGGCTGTTGCTGATGCGGAAACATATCTGTTTGCCGGAATCGTCACGAGTCAGAGTGAAAGTGATTTCTCTGTGTGTCGTGTTTTTCTGCGGATAAGTCAGAGTGCTGACCAATGCTTGAATGAGCCTTCCGGTATCGGTTGTGATGGGTTGCGTCTCGATATGGGTATCGAAATATATTTCTATGGTTTCTTCATTGCGCATGCGGGCCATATAGATAGCGTCATTACAGAGTGCCACAGCATCATATTCCTGTATTTGGAACTTCATCATGTTGGCTTCCAGACGCGACAAGTCCAGTACGTCATTAACCAGTTGCATCAATTCTTCGGTATTTTTCTGGATGATGGCAGAGAATTCTTTTCTTGTGTCCTCGTCCATATTCGGTTCTGATGCTATCAGTTGGGAAAATCCTACGACTCCGTTCAGTGGAATGCGAATATTATAGCTCATGTTGGCAAGGAAATGATTCTTAGTCTCATTGGCTTTTTCGGCTATCCGGGTAGCTTTGCGAGTTTCGCTTTCTGCTATTTTCAGGGCTTTACGTACCCGGAAGATGCGTAACATGAAAAATACCAATACGATTAATGTCGTGCCGATAACGATAAGTACAATAAGTTGTATTTTGTTTTTCAATTGTTCCTCTTCGAGGGCTATTTTATTGATGTGATAGTTGCTTTGTATCAGTTTCATTTGTTTGTCGGAAAGCTCGGTGACCAGTGAGTCTTTCATTTGCAGTACCTTTTCATAGATGGGCAGCGCTTCCTGGCTGCGGCCGGCTTCCACGAGTATGTCCGCTTTGGCAGACAATTGGTTGACGTAGTCGGAACTGAACGCTTCCTGTAATAAGACGATTGTGGAATCCAACTGGCTAAGGGCCTTGTCATACTCTTTACAGCGCCGGTAGTACAAAGCGTATGCATCGTAATAGAGCACGCGATACATAAAATAGGTATGTGGTGTGAGATACTTGGCTCCTTTTTGTAAATGTTCAAAAGCAGGGTGAGGCTGATTCATCTCTAAATAATAATAAGCATAATAGAGTTCATTGAAGATCAACGGATCCTGAAAAGCCTCTTCCATGGTGGGATTCTTTCTTATGTAGTCTTCAAGGATACTTTTCTGTTCATCGAGATATTTCTTCAGGTTTTCAAAGTCATCTTTGGCTTTACTGAGTGAAACGAGTTGGCAAAGTACGGAGTTGTGTACAATTACGTTATCCAGTTTGGGGAGTAGCATATGGGCCTCTTCCAATGCTTTTTTCCCTTCTTCCCAACGTCCGGTACCCATGTAAGCATTTGCCAGACATTGTTTGGCACCGATTAATCCGCGCACATTGTTGGCTTCCTGTGCCTTTTGGTACATCTCGAGTGATTTATTGATGGCAAATTCGATCTGCTCTCTATAAGAATAAAGATCTATCTGGCATCTTTGTGCGTCGAAATAATAATCCCACAGATTGCCTTCGCGGACAAAAGGCTCCATCTTTTCGATCTTTTGTATTACGCTGTCCAGTTCGTTCTGGTTGTAGTAATAGATAATCTGGAAATAAAGGGCGGTTCCGGCATATTTGGGATTATTCTGTGCGATAGCTTCTTGCAACAGCATATCCGAGTAGCGGATACAGTTGGGATTGGTTTGCTCCATCCGCGTGATATCCTGTATCATTTGCAGGCGTGCAGAGTCGTGCGGCATGCTTGTCAGCAGTCTTTCCAGACTGTCTCTTTTGGCCGAGGATGGAGTAGCCGTAGGCATACCTGTTAAAAAATGGCAACTCAGAATAAGGGTAAATATCAATTGTTTCATTGGGTATTCTCCTTTCTGTTGACTACCGGGATTATGGGGTGGGTGAACATAAAACGGGCCCCCTCGGTATATTCATGATCTATCCATATCCGGCCACCGACTTGTTCGATGATAAGTTGGCAGATGGAAAGTCCCAATCCTGTGCCCTGTGCACCTTCATTTAATTTTTCAAAGCGGTTGAATATCTGCTTTTGTTTTTCCAACGGGATACCGCAGCCGGTGTCGGTGACGGAAAAGAGCGCGACCGTATCCGATTCTTTCTCGACCTCGAGAGTGATAACACCCTCTGTCGTGAATTTGGTGGCGTTGATAAGTAAATTGATGAGCAGTTGCTGCAAACGGGAGTCGTCTGTTACAAGAGGAAGTGACTCTAATGTGGTAACAAAACGTACTTCGGCTTGTGTCTGTTTCACTTTCTCTACAGTTTCTACCACGTTACGGCAGATGACCACTGCATCGCTTTCTTTCAAATTGAATGTCAGTTTTCCTACATCTACACTTGAAAGGTCGATAACGTCATTGATAAGTTTAAGGAGAAGTTCTGAGTTTTGTTGTATAATCTCGTTGCATTGCTGGCGTGTGTCATTGTCGATGGAGTCATCCGTGAGAATGGCGGAGAAACCCGAAAGAGCGTTCAGGGGAGTGCGTATTTCATGGCTCATGTTCGATAGAAAGAGACTTTTGGTTCTTGTTGAGTTCTCTGCATATTGCTGGGCTTTTTCCAATTTCTCTTTTGACAGGAATAGTCGTTTGTTCCCTTTTTTAATAAGGAAAATGAGGAGGAGGATGAGGCCTAACATGGAGAGTACTGCAAGAATTCCCCATAAGATTGTTCTGTTACGTTCTTGCTGGTTTTTAATTTCCAGTTGGTCTATTTGGTAAATGGTACGTAATTCATTAATTTGGCGGACATAGCTGAGGTTGTCCAATGAGTCTTGTAATGCACTTGTCCTCTGATAGATAAAACAAGCTTTGTCGGTTTGCCCTTGTTTCGCCAGAAGCCGTGCGCATTGGATATTCAGTTGTACGTGTTGATACGGGGCATAAGACGGACGGAGTTCGCTGATGATTTTACCGTATTGCTCCAATGCCCGGTCATATTGTTCTGTCAGTTCGTAATAGCTGGCATGCATGTAATCCAGCATAAAGTTCATATGAAAGAAATTGTTTTCTGCATTTGCACGTGTTGCTTCGGTGAGGTATGCTTGGGCTTTGTCGGGCTGATGGGTCATTATCAGATAATATGCACGGCATATGGAGGTATAAAACAGATTGGATGATGTTGGAAACTTGTCGAACAGGCTTTCGAGTTGCTTTAGATATGCATGGGCTTCGTCGATTTTTTCTATTTTAAGCAGACTTAAGATAAGATTAGGCAGGATATGTATTTTTATCAAATCCTCATCATCTGATTTATCCAATATCCGTATGGCTTCTTCGTATGAGTCGATGGCTTGTTGCTGTATGTTGGATGCCAGGTAAACATCGCCTATGGCGCGGAGTGAAAGAGCTATCCCTTTGTCATATTCCATCTCTTTGGCCTTTTGATACATGATGTGGGCTTTATCTACAGCTACGGTAATATCGCCACGATTCGCATATGCCCTTGCTACCAGTTGCTTCAGATAAAAAAGAAGATCATATCGTTTGTCGGCTTCCAATTTCGGTTCGAGTTCTTTTTCCAATAAAATAATACTGTCGGAAGACATTTCCCTATCATAAGGCAGGTTATGATCGATAAGAATCTGTAACTTTTCCAGGTGTTTGGAAGTGTTATCAACAGGATATGCCGGCAGGGAACATAGAAGTCCGGCCAGCATTCTTAATATATAGTAATAGATATGACTTCTCACTACCTGGTATACTGTTTGTGATGTATTGCTGCAAAAATAAATAAAAAGAGCGAAGATTTTATAAATCTCCGCTCTTTTTATTTATTTATTTTCTATTGACGGTATTCCGTACTCCGGTGTTTTTATGATTGGGATATCCGGGGGTATGTTTTTTCCGGTGTTTATCCGTGTCTGCTCTGAAGTTATGATAATCATCTTTTAGCTATTCATGCTCATCAGGAATTCGTCATTGTCTTTAGTCTTTTCAAGACGGTCTTTTACGAAATCCATCGCTTCTATCGGGTTCATGTCCGCCAGATACTTACGTAATATCCACATACGGTCGAGTGTAGTCTTATCAAGCAGCAAATCATCACGACGTGTACTTGAAGCCACAATATTAACAGCCGGGAAGATACGTTTGTTAGATAAGTTACGGTCGAGTTGAAGTTCCATATTACCGGTACCTTTAAATTCTTCAAAGATAACCTCATCCATTTTCGAACCGGTATCGATCAATGCGGTTGCGATAATGGTCAGCGAACCTCCGTTTTCGATATTACGGGCCGCACCGAAGAAACGTTTGGGTTTATGCAGTGCATTGGCATCCACACCACCCGAAAGTACTTTTCCGGATGCCGGTGAAACAGTATTGTAAGCGCGTGCAAGGCGAGTGATGGAGTCTAAGAAGATGACAACATCGTGTCCGCACTCTACCAGTCTTTTGGCTTTTTCAAGTACGATGCCTGCAATTTTTACGTGGCGCTCTGCAGGTTCGTCGAAAGTCGATGCAATAACTTCTGCGTTTACGCTACGTGCCATGTCCGTTACTTCTTCCGGGCGCTCATCGATAAGCAACATTATCATGTATACTTCCGGATGGTTGGCGGCGATTGCGTTGGCAATATCCTTCATAAGTAATGTCTTACCTGTTTTAGGCTGTGCTACGATCAGTGCACGTTGGCCTTTACCGATCGGAGAAAACAGGTCTACTACACGTGCAGACATAGAATCGGAATATCCCCCTTTGCAAAGTCTGAACTTTTCGTCCGGGAAAAGGGGAGTCAGGTGATCGAAAGGAACGCGGTCGCGTACAAATGCTGCATCACGTCCGTCTATTTTCGATACCTTTACTAATGGAAAATATTTTTCGCCTTCTTTGGGCGGACGAATTACACCTTCTACTACATCTCCTGTTTTCAGACCAAATAGCTTGATTTGTGATTGGGATACATAAATATCATCCGGAGATGAAAGGTAATTATAGTCCGAAGAACGTAGGAATCCATAACCATCCTGCATGATTTCCAATACGCCTGTACCGGTCAGGATGTCATCGAATTCATAAGGCTTTTCACGCTCTATGACTTTACGTTCCGGTGCCGGTACATTTTCACCTGCATTTTGTTGTTGCGCAGGTCTCTGCATAGGCAGACGGGGATTGTTGTTATTTCTTGGAGCGTTATTATTATTGTTAGCGTTATTATTGCTGTTATTATTATTGTCACGTGGACGTATAACACGGGGGCGCGGTTGGTTTTGCGCTTGTTCAGGGGCAGGAAGGGTGATTGTTTCAGCCTTGGTCGATTCGAATTTACCGAATAATTCAGTTGGTAATTCTACTTTTTCAGATGGAAGATCTTCTATAGGAATGAAGTCGTCATCAGAGCTTTCCGACAGGATTTTACTTTCTTCATCAACAACGGCCGGAGCTTTGGGCTTGATAATCGGTTTGGAAATCGGTTTAGAAGCAGGCTTAGAGATTGGTTTGGAAGCCGGTTTCGCTTCCGTTTTCTTTTCTTCTTCCGCTTTCTTGGTTTCCGTTACCACCACTTCTTTTTCTTCTTTAGCGACAGGCTGTTCTTCTACCGGTTTGTTTACTACCGGATTTTTGCGTGGACGTCCTACTTTCTTTTTCGGAGCGGCTGCAGGAGTCTCTGTTGCGGGAGTAGCGGTTTCTTGTTTTACAATAGCGGCTTCTTGTGCTTGTGCTTTAGTTGCCGGAGCCGGTGCAGTTGTTTCTGCCTTGGTTATCTCACCGTTTTTGGTAGCAGAAAATACTTTGTTTTCTTTCTTCACTGCTACGCGTGACCGTTTTTTCTTGTCTTCGTTTCTTTCCTCTTTCAATTTATCTGCCGCAACTTTCTTAGTAGCGCCGGCGATAGCTTGTTCATCAAGGATTTTGTAAACAAGTTCTTCTTTTTTTAGTGAGTCTGTCTTTTTTATACCCAGTTCGTGGGCAATAGTTTGTAGTTCCGACAAATCTTTGTCGTTCAATTGGATAATGTTATACATACAGTATAGTAAGTTATTAATATTTTTCTGTTCAGCTGAAATATGAACAACACAACAGGACTTCACTTGTCACTGGTCATGTGAACATATGCTTTAAATTATGAATCTGGGATATTTCTGTTGAATTGGATATCTGGTTGTTTCCCTCTGGTGAGAAATAGCAGAGTGTTTCAACGGCGCAAAGATAATAAATAATTCTGGTTTCATAAATAAATCATCATTTTTTTCATTTAAAAGTGTATCTTTGTTACTTAAAATTGAACATTATGATAGTTACTGAAGCTCATCTTATTTATTTTTCGCCTACCCACACATCTAAACAAGTAGGTGAAGCAATTGTTCACGGAATAGGAATAACTAATTTTTCAACGACCGATTTAACCTTAAAACCGGTTGAAGAAATGGAGCTTCCGACTTCTGCATTGGCTGTTGTGGTAGTTCCTGTATATGGCGGACATGTAGCTCCGTTGGCAATGGAGCGTCTGGAAAGTATCCGGGGTAACGATACTCCGATAGCATTGGTAGTGGTTTATGGTAATCGTGCTTATGAGAAAGCTTTGACGGAACTGGATGCCTTTGTTTTACTGAATGGATTTAAGGTAATTGCCGGGGCGACTTTTATAGGTGAACACTCTTATAGCAGTGCGAAATATCCGATTGCGGCAGGGCGTCCTGACTCTAATGATTTGGAATTAGCAGTGGAATTCGGCAAGAAATTGAAAGCCAAAGTAGAAGCAGCTTCCAGCCTGGAAACTCTTTATCCGATTGATGTCCGGGCTATTCCCCGGCCGCGACAACCTTTTTTTCCGTTATTTCGCTTTTTGCGTAAGGTGATAAAACTACGTAAGAGCGGTGTGCCTTTGCCGCGTACACCGTGGTTGGAAGACGAAAGTCTTTGTACGCATTGTGGTGCATGTGTACGTCATTGTCCGACAGGCGCCATATTGAAAGGTAATGAAACACAAACGGATGCAGAAAAGTGTATTAAGTGTTGTGCTTGTGTTAAATCATGTATGCAACAGGCGAGAGTGTATGATACTCCGTTTGCTGTGTTGCTTTCGCAGTGTTTTACCCGGCAGAAAGATCCGAAAACAATCTTATAGTCTATCAATAAAAATCCTCTTTCGCACGCTGAAACCGAATAACGGAAAGCAAGCGGAAGAGGAATTGGCACATTATTCCTCGTTAATCTTTAGGATGATTACTCTTTTTGTGTTCCCGTCTATTCGAAAACGATTGTCGGTCCGTTCTCCTATTACCCAAGCTATTTTGTCCCCGCAGCATAGAATCCATTGTTGTTCTTTCCGGATGACGGAGAATTTTCTGTCTGTCAGGTAGTCGCTTACTTTTTTCTTTCCTTTCATTCCAAAAGGGATAAAGGTATCTCCCGTCTGCCATTTTCTTAAGCTGAGTTTTTCGACTAATTTGTCAGCATCAAAGTAGGCAATGTGTTTGTCGCGGGAAATAATAAAATCCCTTGTGTATTCTCTTTCTTCTCTGATTAGTTTGAAAGGAGGGTATTCTTTTTCTTCCTTTTTGTCTATCAGCAGATATTCTCTGTCTTTCGTTATTCTCCAACCTTCTTTGCTTATAAATTGTTTGCCTGCTTGTTTATTTAATGCAGTCAGAATGTTTTTAGTTTGTGCCGGGTTGAATCCCAACGGATAGAGTATTTCGAATAGCAGTGTTTCCGGGGCGGGTTCGTTTAGCAATGCAGTGATACGGATATTGCCTTTTTCCATTATCCGTTGTTTCCCTTCATCTATACCTTTATTATATATACGCACTACATCGTTCAGATAATTACTGGTATCGATAATATGTTCTTTTGCTGCCGGATTAATTTCCTGCATAAGTGGCAACAGGTTCAGACGTATTTTGTTGCGGGTGTATTCGTCTTGCAGATTTGTACTGTCCGTCACGTATTGCTGACCGGTGCTTTGCAGGTAATCAATAATTTCTTTTCGGTCGATACATAAAAGCGGCCGCACGATATCTCCGTTTTTAGGCCGTATTCCCAATAATCCGTTTATTCCTGTCCCACGTATAAGATTAAGCAATACCGTCTCTACGCTGTCATCTTGATGGTGAGCCACGGCGATGACATCGGCATTTGTCTGTTTTTTTATCTCTGCAAACCAGCGATAACGCAATTCACGCGCTGCCATTTCAATCGATATTTTATTCTCGGTTGCATATTGTTCTGTCTCGAAATGCACAATATGCAAGGGTATTTTCATTGTCGCACATAAATCCCGAACGAACCGTTCATCCCTGTCTGATTCTTCCTTCCGTAGATGGAAGTTGCAGTGTGCGGCTTCGCAATTATATCCCAATGTATGAAGAATGTGTAGCAATGCCACCGAATCGGCACCACCGCTCAATGCTACGATAATGTGGGCTTTTGAAGAAAATAAATGCTCGTTATCAATATATTGTGCAACCTTTTTACGTATCATGTTGCAAAGATAAACATATTATAAATAATTTATAAAATGATTCGAATAATAAAATTAAACCGGTCTGATTGTTGTAACATTTGGCGTGTCGTTTCGTGTGAAAAGTATCTCTATTTAAAAACATTCTAAATAATTTGTATCGTAGAAACTTATCCGTTATCTTTGCAGAAAATTAATAGAACAAAGTATGCGTTTGTCCGAATTAAGAACAGGAGAGAAGGGTGTTATTGTTAAGGTACTCGGCCACGGAGGCTTCCGTAAGCGTATTGTCGAGATGGGTTTTATCAAAGGTAAGACCGTAGAAGTATTACTCAACGCCCCCCTTAAAGACCCCATTAAATACAAAGTATTAGGTTATGAGATTTCGCTTCGCCGGCAGGAGGCCGACATGATAGAAATCATCAGTGAACAAGAAGCGGCAGAACAGGTGCATCAGCATCAGGACTATCATCAAGGCATAAGCGAAAATGTTTATCCGGGTGAGGAAGAGTTGAAGCGGTTGGCACTTGGGAAGAGAAGAACTATTAATGTAGCTTTGGTTGGTAATCCGAATTGTGGAAAGACTTCTTTGTTTAATCTCGCATCCGGTGCTCACGAGCATGTGGGTAATTATAGCGGAGTGACTGTCGATGCTAAAGAAGGGTATTTTGACTTTGAAGGTTATCATTTTAAGATAGTCGATCTCCCCGGTACTTACTCTCTTTCGGCCTATACACCCGAAGAAATTTATGTGCGCCGGCATATCATTGATGAAACTCCGGATGTGATCATTAACGTTGTGGATTCTTCCAATCTGGAGCGTAATCTCTATCTTACGACTCAGCTTATCGATATGAACGTCCGCATGGTTATTGCCCTTAATATGTATGACGAACTTGAGTCCAGTGGCAATACTCTCGATTATCGATTGCTGAGCAGACTTTTCGGCGTGCCTATGGTTCCTACTGTTTGTAAAAAGAATTTAGGTATCGACCATCTGTTCCATGTTATCATCAATCTTTATGAAGGGGGTGATTTCTTTGATAAAAATGGAAATATAAATCCGGAAGTTGCAAAAGAACTGCAAGACTGGCATCGTACCCACGTAGACGAAACTCATCACGAAGAACATTTGGAAGATTATGTTCATCCTCATAAATCGGGGGAACGCGTGTTCCGTCATATTCACATCAACCATGGCCCTGATTTGGAGAAAGCCATTGATGCGGTAAAAGAGGAAATCTCGAAAAATGAAGCCATCCGCTCTAAATATTCCACTCGTTTTCTTGCGATAAAACTTTTAGAAAACGATCCTGATGTTGAACGTATTATTCGTACGTTGCCCAATTCGGAAGAAATTATCCGGATACGCGATAAGGCAGCGAAACGTATCATGGTTGCATTGAATGAAGATAGCGAATCTGCTATTACCGATGCAAAATATGGTTTTATTAGTGGTGCATTAAAAGAGACATTTATTGACAATCATCAGGAGAAGGCGCAGATGACGAAGGTCCTTGATGCCATCGTGACACATCGTGTGTGGGGATATCCCATCTTTTTCCTTTTCATGTATATCATGTTTGAAGGTACTTTTGTGCTTGGGGAGTATCCGATGATGGGAATTGAATGGTTGGTAGAGGCGTTAGGGAGTCTGATCAATAATCATATGGGCGAGGGGCCGTTGAAAGATATGTTGATAGATGGCATTATTGGTGGAGTAGGCGGGGTGATCGTCTTTTTGCCTAACATCTTGATCCTTTATTTCTTTATTTCCCTTATGGAAGATTCCGGATATATGGCTCGTGCAGCTTTTATCATGGATAAAATAATGCATAAGATGGGACTTCACGGCAAATCGTTTATTCCTCTTATTATGGGATTCGGATGTAATGTTCCCGCTATCATGGCTTCCCGTACCATAGAAAACAGGAAAAGCCGTCTTGTAACGATGCTTGTCAATCCGTTGATGTCCTGTAGCGCCCGTCTTCCGATTTATTTGTTGTTGGTAGGCGCTTTCTTCCCGAACAATGCAGGATTGGTATTGTTTTCTATTTACTGTATCGGTATTTTGCTGGCAGTGCTGTTGGCTCGTTTGTTCAGCAAGTTTTTGGTTAAGGGTGATGATACTCCGTTTGTGATGGAACTGCCGCCTTATCGTATGCCTACAATGAAAGCTATTTTCCGTCATACGTGGGATAAAGGTGAACAGTATCTTCGTAAGATGGGAGGAATTATAATGATTGCATCTGTCATTATCTGGTTCTTGGGGTATTATCCCAATCATGATGCTTATGAGACGGTTGCCGAACAGCAAGAGAGCTCTTATATAGGGCAGATCGGAAAAGCAATCGAGCCGATAATCGAACCTATGGGATTTGATTGGAAGTTGGGCATTGGTCTGATTTCCGGAGTTGGTGCGAAAGAATTGGTGGTTAGTACGCTCGGTGTGCTTTATACAAATGATGCTAATGTGGATGATACCACTTTAGGAGAGCGGATTCCGATAACTCCGTTTGTCGCTTTCTGTTATATGTTGTTTGTGTTGATATATTTTCCATGTATTGCTACATTTGCAGCTATAAAACAGGAGTCGGGAAGTTGGAAATGGGCATTTTTCACGGCGGGGTATACCACTGTATTGGCATGGGTATTGACTTTTGCTGTTTATCAGATAGGAGGATTGTTTTTATGACCTGGGATTGGCAGGAATGGGTAGTTGCTTTACTAATAGTGTTATGCGTGGCTCGTATGGTATATGGGATTTATAATTTTTTTCGCAGTACGAAAAATAATGAAAATCCTTGTGCAAGTTGTGCAAGTGGCTGTGAATTAAAGCGTCAGCTCGATAAGAAGCAACAAGAGTGCAAAGTCACTAAAAAACATCCAAAGAAAAATTGCTGTGGATAGTTTGGTAGTTTGAAAATTTATACTACCTTTGCAACCGCAAATGGGAAATAAGGTTCCTTGGATGAGTGGCTTAGTCAGTGGTCTGCAAAACCATGTACGGCGGTTCGAATCCGCCAGGAACCTCAAAACGAGCAAAAAGCTCCGATCAGAAATGGTCGGAGCTTTTGTCATTTATTGATGTTCAGATAGTTAACTACCTTGCTGTTTTAGAGAAAAATCGTGCAGGTGTAGACCGGTCGCAGATCGGAGAAGAAAAATGATACGGTTGTAGCACATGGTAACAATAAAATTATATCTCAGAAAATATGCGGATGATTCAACGGGAATTGTCTGGATATCCTTTTATGTGAACAGGGAGAAAGTTAATTTTTCAACGAAAATTTCGGTGGAGACGAAAAACTGGAATGAAAGGAAGATGATGGTTGGAGGTGGGGATAAGATGGCATCCGACAAGAACCTGATTTTAGAAAACATTCTTTCAAGAGTGAACAATGTGTTCGTGAAATACAGGCTGAAAGATAAGAAGATGACGCGGGATATGTTTCTACGGGCTTACAACAGACCTACAGATTACGATACCTTCTTTGATTTTGTTGTGACGTACCAACGGAAATATGCAGTAAGAATGGAAACGAGTACGCTGATGACACACAGGACGGTGATGAATAAGCTGAAAGAGTACAATGAGGGGCTGACGTTTGATGACATTACAAAAGAGTGGCTGGATGATTACTTTATTTATCTGAGAAAGGAACTGGATAATAATGATAATACGGCCTATAAGAATATGTCGGTTCTAAAGAAGTACGTACGTGCGGCTTTCAAGGCGGGATATATGGATGAAAATCCATTTGAAGAGTGGAGCATCAAGCGAGGGACGGCATCGTGTGTATACCTGACGGAAGAAGAATTAAACAGACTCGTGACGCTTTATAACACGGGGGAATTGGAGTACAAATACCATAAAACATTGGAATTCTTTTTGTTTATGTGTTTCAGTTCACTACATGTGGGGGACACCATGCGATTGAAACTGGAACAATTTTCGGAGGACACGTTTACATATTTCCGGATGAAGCTGAAGAATAGCAAGCCGGAGCCAATACAGATACCTATTTCGGAACCATTGCGAAAGCTGCTGTATAATATTGCAGGAACAAGACGGAAAGGTCCATTATTTGAAGTGACACAGACTGAACAGGCGATGAATCGAAATTTGAAAATAATCGCTGAAATAGCAGAGATAAATAAGAATCTGACACACAAAGTAGGTAGGCACACCTTCGCCACAATATTCCTGAAGAACACGAAAGATTTGGCAACGCTAAAGGAACTGTTAGGACATACGGATATAAAGGAAACATTGGTATACGCACATGTAATGGATGAAAGTAAGTTTGAAGGTATGCAATGCTTCAATAGCTTTACAATTTAGTACTTTCGTACTGAAATAGGATATTTGACTGTAAAATAGGAAATAAGAGGCGCACGATTTTTGCACAACAGGGTACAAACCTGGTACAAAAATCGTGCGCTTGCTATTTTAAGGACGAATAATAACAGGGCGTAAGTAATTGTTGTATTCATCGTGTACCTCAAAGCATGGACATTGTTTAATCCATTCGTAGGGTTCAACGGTACCATTGTCATTGAGGTCGGGACTGAGATCGCGATGGCCATCAAGATAGAGGATGTTGAATTTTGACATGAGTTCCTGAAGGAGGGTGTTCATGGATTGCTTTTGAGCGTAGGTCCTTGTATCGGCCGGGTTGCCAAGAGCATCAAGTCCTCCTTCATAACATATCCCGATAGAGTTACGGTTATATCCCTGGGCGTGCGCTCCCATCTGATCAAGGGGCCGCATAGGACATATTTCACCAGTTTTACGGATATAATAATGATACCCCCACGTTCGGAAGCCACGAGCGAGATGAGAGGACTTTACCTGTTCAGGGCTAAAATCCTGTGAACAGCGGGTAGCGCTACAATGAATAACAATACGATCAATTTGTCTCATGATTTTAAATGTTTAATAATTAATACTACGTGCTATAAATGACGCGAACTCTCTCCATTCCTGCATTTTTTGAAAGTACATTGCAGCAGTTTTATCATTGTCTTTATTAAGCATTATGGCAAGCTGGTCATCATTGCTATATCTTGATTTGATGATGCTTGTCTTGACACCTTCTTTGGTCAATGCAGCCGGGTGCGTGGCGAACTTTCGATTATTCCAAAGCACCATGTTTCCGTTAATTTCAACATCAAGGGGCTCGTTCATCGATAACTCTTCATAGTCATCCGTACTACCCTGAATGGATAGTGCGACGATGTTTCTTTCTTTATGCTTGAGATACTTGAATGCATCCGCATAGATTATATTTCCTTTTGTAAACATGTCATTAGTATTTATAAAGTATAACTGATTGTAAATCCGCATTTTTCTGGATTTTGTAGTGGGTCAAGCCAACAGCCCGTATCGTAACCTGTAGCTCCAACAGGTACATATAGCATATTCGTGCCCTTACTATGGCTCTTATATCCTGCATAGTTTGCGTAAGATGACCCAAACGATGATATATCTATATTAGGGGCAATTTGATTATTTATGGCGATTGATGCCAATGAAACGCATCCAGAAAAAGCACTGTTAGCTATTTTAGTTGTTTTTGCAGGAATAGTGATCGATGTTAACATATCACAATTTAAAAACGCACTACTCTCTATACTTGTAACATTTTCTGGGATAGAGATTGACTCTAATGAAGAACAACCTTGAAATAATGACGAATTGATTGCGGTGATTTGTTTTGGAAGAGTAAGTGATGTTAATTCGGAACAATAAATAAAAGCCGACTCGCCTATGCTCGAAACACTTTCAGGCAACTCTATATATACTAATGAAATGCAGGAAGCAAAAGCACTGGGGCCTATATCAGTTAAACCATTAAGTATTGTTATAGAAGTTAATGAATCACAGTGTAAAAAAGCACTGTTTCCAATACTTTTAACACTTTTAGGGATAACGATTGATTCTAATGAAACACAACTACTGAAAGCTTCATTGTTTATATTGATAACCCCATCTGGAATAATGCATGAAACTAATTTAGCACAAAAAGAAAAAGTGTTTCTTTCTATTTTTGTTATACCTTCCGGAACTGTGATTGATTTTAATGAAGAACAGCTCCGGAAAGCGTACCCCCCTATACTTGTTATACTTTCCGGAAGAGTAATTGATTCTAATTTAGAACAACCATAGAAAGCATAATCACCTATGCTTATTACTTGATCAGGTATTGTGTATTCTGAATCTTTGTTATTTGGGCAAATTATAATAGATGTGTGATCTTTGTTAAACAATACCCCATCAATATCGGAATAATATGAATTGTCAATATCGACAGTAACTGCTTTTAAAGACGTACAAAAAAGGAAAGCGTCAGTAGATATGGAACATATATTTTTAGGAATAGTGATTGACTCTAATTTTGAACAATTATAAAAAGCATTCATGAGTATTTCGGTCACTCCTTCTGGTATATAAATCGATGTTAAATTATTGCAATTGTAAAAAAGCGATTCGCTTACTGTAGTTAAATTTTGGGGCAAAGAAATTGATGTGAATGAATAACAAGCGAAGAATGCATATCTGCCTATACTGATTACATTCTTTGGAATTGTGATTGATTTTAATGAAGAGCAGCTCCGGAAAGCGTCTCCCCCTATACTTGTTGTACTTTCCGGAAGAGTAATTGATTCTAATTTAGAACAGTAGCTGAAAGTGCTATCATTTATAATGCTAACACCTTCCGGAACTGTGATTGATTTTAATGAAGAACAGCTCCGGAAAGCATCCCCCCCTATACTTGTTATACTTTCCGGAAGAGTAATTGATTCTAATTTAGAACAGTCTCGGAAAGCACCATAGCTAATTTGAGAGATATTAATAAAATATTTTAATTCAGTAAATGTTTTCATGTTTACTTTTTCAAAGTAAGTGGAAATATCAGATACAGCAGAAGCCTCTCTTTCCGTCATATAATCCTCACTATCTGTCCACCCTTGCGCATAGCATATAGCCATAACTTCAGGGTTAGAATTTTTAGTCATGATTATACCTGGGATAAACAGCTCAACAGCCATGCTTTTAGTGATAAATGCCGCCGTTGATATAGCCTTTATCATTTTTGCCGTAATGGAAAAAGGCGTTATATCTGTTGCAGGAGATAATACATTAACTATGCACTTGTCTTTATTTTGAACACCCAATGAGACTAAACCCTTATCAAACGCTTCTCCAGATAAGGACCACTCGACCGAGTATCTGCCTGTGATTTCCATGTAACTGTCAATGCGTAATTGATATTCAAAGCTTCCTTTATTTGTCAATTGATTATTTCCTACAATTGATACTGCGGAATCATTAGGATAATATCGTGAACTTGCATCGACATTCATATCAACTATTACTATTGCTCCCTGTGTGGGAATATGTTTTGCACGTACAACAATTCTCAACGAGACATTAAAATTATCTTCAATTGTGGTGAGAAATCCAGTCTCGGCGTCAATCGTTGCATTGTTATAACTTAATGTTTCCGTTGTTCCGTTTAATAGACAGTATCTTACTTTTCCAAGGTGTTCAGAAAAAACCGATGCGTTGTATTGTGCAGAATCCCCCTTCAATATTTCAGATGGGCCGGTCAAATAAATACCATCCGGAGCTTTGATATATAGTTCATTATCAGGATTTGTACAGTTATTTCCAAATATACTTTTAATTTTTGTTATTTGTTCAAGCGTAACTTCTGTCAATACTATCATTCCTTTCATTGACAGTGTACCACCAGATTTTTTAATACCACCTAAAACGATTAGGGTGTCAGCATCTACATTTAACCAATTAATCCCTTCAAGAGTTAATGAACAGATGTTATCATCAACAACTTTATTGGTATACCAATTCATGACAAAAGTGCTGGAATCGAATTTTCCACAATTGCGAATAATGATACTTGAAAGATTACGACCATAATTTTTAATGGAAAATCCGGAACCTAAATTTGGCAAACTATCAAGTTGAATGGACTGCATCGTATCAGGAAGTTCAAGCGTAGTTACAGGAGACCCATTAGCTAATACAATACCTGTAAGTCCACTTTCATAAGCCTTTAATGTTGTCAAATAAGTGTGAGTGGAAAGATCAATATTCGTAATACCCTGATAACCGGAGATATCCAAATATTCAAGCCGTATGGCTTGCGCAAGTCCAGATATAGCATACATAGAAGTATTTCTACGATCATCGGTAGCCGTATCTACGCCAAGCACCAGTTTTTTAAGTTTAGTTCCGACAGTTTCATCGTATACCTCTGAAATATTAAGCGTAGAAAGGTAGGGTATAAAATTGCTGACATCCAACTCTTGAATTGAAGGTGCGGAATAAATACGCACAGGATCTCCTACGTTAATGACCTGTTTGGTTGTAAAACCATAAGTCTCTCCTGGCTCTAATTCTATTCCAGATTCAACTACAACGTTATTCAATCCATACCCATAAAATGCCTTATTCCCTACGGAAATGCCAAAATGAATCCCGGCAGGGGCATTAGCGGCTTTAAACTCAATAGACTTCGCTTTGTATGCTCCCGAAACAAATTTACTATCCAACAAATTGAATCTGTGACTCAACCACCAACGACGATGAGAAGATCGATTACCTTGCAACATGAACAGATTATTGATACCGTTATTGGTATAAGGGTCAATGTATTTGTATTGAGCGTCCTGATTATAGACGCGTTCGCACCATTTACCGGCTTGCTGGTTATCGAACATGTCTATCGTTTTTTCATAAGACAAGCCGGCCATATAAAGAGCATTATCCACCTGGGATACGATCTGTATAAATTCGCTATCAGCTTCTAAATTATTCCACAAGGTTGAATCATGCCCTGCATAGGCATATACGAGGGCAGAGAAGGATGTGTCTATCGTCTGACGGTCAATGTCGTAGTCATAAGCAAGCAGACCGTCATTACGCACACCGATAATGGTATCGTTGTCGTAATTGATAAAGTAGAAGTGTTCACCATCCTCACTTGTCAGCATACCATTCTTTACCACCTGATCCACGGCACCGAATCGCATCAGGTAGATATAATATGCAGCAACTTTATATACGTCAAGATGCTGCCATTTTTCCGTCTTGAATTTTTCAATATCTCCTTTGGTTGACACAACCCATTCGGAAAATGTTTTCAAATCCGCTACATTCTCACTTTTATCCGGATAACGTGATTCGTATGCCTGATCCCATTCTGAGTCGAAGTTATCCATGTCCTGAAACAGTGCAAGATGATTACCGTTATTCAGAATCTCCCAGCATTGCATCTTCGAATTATTGAATCCCGGAATGTCCCGGAATCCGTAAACCGATTCGGTTGACTTATCATTATTGTAGTTATATTTTCCGATATAGATTAATTCACTATCGGCCGTTAACCGGTATAGCACATGACAAGGAAAACCATACACGGCCGTACGCACATCGTAAGGGTATCCGGCAGCAATAGCGGCTTTCTGAGCTTCTGTGCGAAGTATATACTCTCCGTTCAGTTGCGCATCGTATATCACTTGATTCCACAATCGTGCTATACCGGTATTGTGCGTTCCGGAGCTTTCTGCATAGTCAGCTTTCAGACACCAGACATTAACCGGTTGGGCGCGCTCGGCAAACGAGTACAAGCCATCAACGATTACATTGCTTAAATTATCCCACATCGTACCATATCCGGTATAGGGCCGGAAATTCTTTTTTGGATATCCCATAGAAGATGTACCCTGTGGGCGTAACCTGATACCCTTTGCGGTGAAAGACCTATACGGTGTCTGCATGTTAATATACTCGACATCCACATAGATTGTCTTATTCTTGTCTGTCGTATTTTCCAATGCCGGAATATCCCCTGTAAAGATGAATACCGGGCACTGTGCAGAAAGTTTGTCAACCGAAAAATTCAATGATCCCTCTTCATAGATTGCGTTACGATCGTAAATAGTCAACATCTCTTCCGTCGTATCACGGTATAGGATATAGTTATTCAATATCTGATCGGAATTTAACGCGGCATTGTAGAACCGTAGTGCCTTTAGCCGTACATCCGCTTTTTTGGTGTTGCCGATTCGAATAACCTTGTCAGAGGTGAAGTTGTCTGTTGTAGAATAGTTAACAGAGCCGGACAGGATACCATTTATGTAAATAAACACCAATCCCCGGTTAACTGTGCCGGATTTAGGGTGTATGACCAGAGCAATACGGATGTTCTCCTCAGATTTAAATTTTGTGTTAACCTTTGCCCCTCCTGCAGACATAAGTGTGACTTCGGAAGCGGTTATCAGTATACCGGTGCCGGAATTATTACGCAGGTCACAGATCACCGCATTTTCATCCGACACATTAGCTGTCGCAAATTCAAATTCGAGTGTTTTCCCGGTTGTCGTTGGGTCGGGGGAAAGTGGAGCTATATTAATGTCGATAGATGCCCCGGCATTTATTAGCAACCGGTTATTTACCCATCCGGATGTCTTGTTCCAGTTGAATCCGTTAAAGGAGGCGGAATATAACCCATATGTCCACTCTTCGCGATTTACATCATTGTTCGATTTTCCAAGAGACATCAGGTCGAGTTGCAGTCCATTAATGATCGGTTCTAATGATGTGGCGGATTTTGAGATGTTAAGCCCGATGGTGTATACTGTCTCGCCGGCCGTGATGGTCAAAAACTTCACTCCGTACTCGGTTGATCTTAATGAATAGTTTTCCTGATCTTTGTCATGCGTCTGGATTATTACATCAACCTTTCCGTCTATGGCTATTGCCGCATCGGTAGATATGACACTCGTCGGGTTGTATACGGCAAAATTCAACTCATACGGTATATACTGGGTGATCCCATAAAGTTGTAATTTGCCGGAAGAAATAATATCATTACCAACGGGGATTGTTGCCTTAACCGCAATAATCGGATTTTTGTCGGCCCCTGTCACTACGATCAAGTCACGATACAGGATATTAGAATAGAACTTATCCCCGTCCAGCACTGTATAGGCACGGTACTGTAACGTATGAATACCCTGTGAAAGGTTGGCTAATGAAATGTACTTTGTTCGGGTGGTAGACACGTCTACTATCTCATCTTCCACTTTGATATAATCCAGCAATGTGCCGTCTAAATACCACTCCATGATCTTGGTACCGTATCCGGATATTTGATATGGAATGGCGGCCGTTGCTGCCGGGGAACTTACGAGGTCATAGGACTGGGAAATATCATAAGTATCGGATAATTGGAGGTCTACGACCAAATATGTGATACCGATAGTGGTTGCGGCAAGGGTATTCTGTCCGACAATGCCTACAGTGATGGTATTGGAACCGGTACTGATGTAATCATCAATCTTAAAATGCACAGACGCCCCATACTGGTATTTCTCCGTGACGGTCTTTTTAATGCCTCCTTTAATAAAGGTATAGGTAACGATTACAGCTTCACCGACCGATTGACCGTTTTTATTTTTCGTATCAAAGGTGAAGTCGATGTAATTGTTCTTCGTTTCCGCCAAGATAGCGACATAGACGGGAGACGACAGTGTGATTTCTGCCGAATAGTTGAAGGGGGCATCGAATGTGCCTATTATTAGCGATGTCTGTGACGGGTCAGCCAAATAAGCGTCCCGATTTTCCACATCGGAAAACACAATATACCGGTTGTTGGTTGTGTCGTAGTGGAACACACCGGCTTTACTGTTCAACTGTTCTTTGATGAACTCCTGAACGCGGCTTCCGGCCACGGGCAGATTACTCGTACTCTCGTCACCGCCCCAGTCGGTTGACTTGCTTATCTTCTCGTCATATACTTTTTTTGCCATATTATTATGATTTTATTTGTTTCCAACCATCCTGATTATTCCAGGACTTTTCATTGATCCAAAACCCTTTTCCGAAGCAGGAATTGATAGCTTCCCAGATCAATTTGGCACCTTTATATACTGCTGTGATAACATGACCACCTTTATAAATTCCAGTTATTTCCTTTCCATTCTTGTATATCATAGTTAATCATCATAAGTGTAGTAAAACGTGAATTGATCCTTAAATGGTAATTTCTCATAAGCAGTCTCAGACATTACTACGAGCTGTTCTTCCCATTCGAGCCAAACTCTTTCGTCTATGTCAAATTCGCGATGATAAGTCTTGCCAAGCTCGTACCTTATTTGTTCAAAAGAGAAGGAGCCCGGATAAGATATTTGGGAGACAATGAGCATTCCATTAATAGCTTCGCCTTCATGAAAGCTCTTGGTATATGTGTAGTAACCAGGAATTTGAACATCATCCAAATCGTCCAATCTTGCAATTGTTCCTATATTTTTAAAGAGCAATGATTTAGAAAGAAGGCTTTCTAAATTGGATATAATTTCGCTATTAGATGCAGCATCTTGTATGATTGAGATAATCTTACCCCATACGCTTCCATCTTCCGATTCAGAAGTTGTTTCTGATCCGATACGCTCCGTGAACATCTTTTGTGTAACCCCAAAGACTTCACTAATACCCAATTCTGACTTTAAGAAGTTTTCCTGATAATATTTCCATTTCCCCCAAGTTTTGGACGGTATGTTGATATTTCCAGAAGCATTGAAGTTATAAATGCGGGTAAGGATAGTGACTTTGCTATCCATATGTGCGGTTATTTTTCCATCATCGATAACGCTATTGCCATACAAATATTGAATGACAACATGATGCATATCATCGGAGGTAACCAAGAGATAGTAAGCTGGGATTCCATCGCGTATGAGAATGTAACAGCCGGAATACAGCGGTGTATTATAAGTATCAAGTATAGAAAATCCTTGAGAAATATCGATTTGACCGTTGGATATCCTTATCCATAATTTCCATTTATTAGCAACAAAAATGCGGGTATAAATAAAATCGGAAATACGGGTTTGACGGACGGTACGTCCATCAGGGTCGATGGTACAGATGAGGTAAAACTGTTCGATGCCTCCGGAGACAGTGAGCAGGATGCGGTAAGTACCGGAGCGTAGATCATCGAGCTGTGACATGGAAGTAACGGGCAAGTCGTTGAACAGTCGCTGATCGAGGTTTTCAATAGCTTCTTTGACTTGATCGAAATTACCATTGAAGGCCTGGACAAGTTCGTGTCCAGTGCTGGCAATTTTATCTGAGCCGTTTCCTTGTATCTGCTGAAGTGTAAGTGGGTTCATACTGTTATTATTCTGTCAGATTAATATTAGGGTTCAATGAGGCGGCGGTCATTGTAAATAATGCCCCAGGAATTCAGGCTGCCATCCTCGAAAATCCATTCTCCGAAGCGGTTGGAAGGCAGGTTGAAATCAGCTTCCGGAGAGTAATAGGCATCGGATTCAACGGCACGGATGGTGACGGAGACAGACACCGGCTCAATGCTGGTACCTGGTAGCTGATATTTGTCTGCCGTGACATGTACTGGGATGGCGGACTGACCGGGAATGAGCAGATAGACATCATCGGACGAAAGCATATCGGCAAGGAACATGAGTTCGGAGGGGGGCTTGATTCCGGTTTCCGTAGCTCGTACTGTAGTGACTGGGAGACGAAAATAACCGGTGACATAGCCGGAGGTCTGTGGATCGAAAAGGGTATAGCTGTCTTGATCATCATCGGACGACTCGAGAGTACGTGTACTGGCGGCATCGAACGCTATGCGTTCATAGGTACCGAGCGAATTGCGGAAGAGAAGGACATTATGCTCGATAGCTGGTGTGGCGGGTAGCAGGGTGATATCGCATACATAATGATCTGCGATAAGTAATGAGAAATAGACCGGCAGTTCGTTGTAGGTGTCGAAAATGGTTTTACGCATAGCCGGTATGTTGAGAGCATACAGGGTTTGTGTTGCAAGACCGGTAAGGGTGATCAACCTTCCGGAATCGGTTACGAAGGTCATGTTTTCAACGGGTGCCAGGAAAAGCAACGGGGCTATTTCATTTTCGCGGATGCGGATGTTTCGGCCGTTGGTCCGGGTTGTGAAAAAGAACTGCCGCTGCGGGTTGGAGAGACGGTAGGAAAACATGTCGAGACCTTTGTCCTGAAGCTGGCGTGTTAGCCGTTTACTGATACCTCCCCGAAATCCGATTCCTTCAAAGGTGACGGTTTCGGATTCGATACCGGTTGTGACGGTAAGAGTGTAATAAACGGTGTACCCTTGTCGCACGGGCGTGATGATATCCGTCTGGGAGGGTTCGATAACGGGTGTGTCGATGTATGAAGCAAGAATGTCGGCAATGTCGAACTCGCACATGCCCAGGAAGGGGGCGTGTGAAAAAGTGTAGGCGGTCTGGCCGGCTATGGTCAGAGTACATGACAGCGGTTGTTCGCTATCGGTAAGAAGGGAAAAGCGGATCGGGTTCCCGACAAAGGAACGATACGAGGGACTATGTGAAAGCGTGAGGCTCATGGCTGCGGTATGACTTTATGAATGATAATATCTCCAAGCAGACGAACTGTGGCGGTGCAATATCGGGCGAGAAAGTTGTCGCGTGTCTGGCCGGGAGTGGTGAGAAAGTGAAAGAAATCGTCTTTCGTCTTTCCCGAGTTTCCGGACATGGCCTTCCAGTACCCTAACAGGGTATCGATGTCTGTGATCGAAGGGGCGGTGATAATGTTATTTTCCATTGCGATATTTGTTTTTGCAAAATTGAAGATTCCTGAAGAGAAGGGAAAGGACATGTTATAGAAGGTCAGCGCGGAGCTTGAGGTCGTATTGTACGTCGTAATGTACTCCGCCATCTTCGATAATTTCGTAAATGGGCTGTCCGGTAACAGGATTGTTGCTCCAGGACTTGAAACGATAATAGAGATCGAAACCGTAATTGACTTTCTGGATATAGATTTGCTTTCCGGATTCGTACTCAGCTTCTGATGGTACGGTATAGGGCACCTTGTCGGGGGCATTGTCGGTTGCGTTTTTAATTACAGTACCGGCCCACTCATTTGGATATCCTCCAATAAGTTTTTTCCAGGCGTTGACCTGAGCGAGGATGGCAGCGTTGACAACACTGTCTTTATTGTCGAAAAACACCCATTTATAAAGTTGGGGAACGATGGGTACGTTTTGCTCCTTATCGAGGTCATAGGGCTGTAGCAGACGGAGGGTACGGAGACGAAGAGAAACAGAAGAACTGGGCGCTGAGGGAAGAACGTAACGGCTCGATTCCGGGAGAAGGGGTTGACCATCGAAGTTGACAGGGGTGGCCATATCAAGATTGCGCTGTTCGCTGTGAGTGAGCGAAAAATCACCTTCGATGGTATGGTTGGCATGCCGGAGAATGGCATCGTAACCGCGCCAGAATCTTTCAAAGAGTCCGTTTTCTCCGACAAAAGTGAGATCGATATCAAACTGTCGGTTCTGAGCATCAACCACAGATTTTCCATCCGATCCAGTACAGCGTACAGAACCGTATGGTACTTTTCCGTCCGCTTGCTTAGGAATGGAGAAGCAAAAACATAAAGGGGTGGAAGTGTCGAGATTTTCGGATAACTCGACTGTTGAACTGCTGATGGAGGTGTAACGATGTACTTTTCCAAGCAGATACATAGGGATATAATATGCATCGAGCAGATTTCCATATTCAAGTCGCTGCGGAAGAGACTCGTCAATGGAACTGATATCAAGGTAGGCACAGTCGGAACCGCGGTCCCAGGGAAAAAAATCAGAAGAAAGAAGCTTTATTCTGTCTTTGAAATAGGGACTGTTGAGACTGTATTGTCCTAATGTCCGGCTATGAACAAGATACCCTCCCTTACCAGGAGGGGAAACGATGTAATGGTAAGGTTTGAGAAACTTGTCAAGGGTTTCGGCAGAAGGTGCGGCTGTATAAATTCCGGCAGGATCAGTAATGTTTGTGGCTGCCGAAAGACGGAGTTGCTGAGGTGTCTGGTAGGAGATGACCGGAGGTGCCTGGTGTAAGGTGGTAATGTCGAAGTGCGGAGTGGCAGAGATGACATCACGAATGAGTTTGAGACGGACGGTACGACTGTTGCCGTCTATGAAGTAAACGAGGCCAAACCGGCAATAAAGTGCTTGGAGAAACTCATTAATTGTACAATCCGGCATGAGATCGGAGTAGCTGAGCGTGCCCTTGACACAGCAGTCGGCGGAGTTGTTGAGTACAACGAGGCGGGAGAGCTGATGATGCGTGACGAATGGATTCTCGGCAATGGTGTAGCCATAGGTGGAGAAGATGGCTTCGAGGATATAAGATACCTTGAGAAAGGCAGTGATTCCGTATCCGGCCGGGACAGTGACAGTGACGGGTTCGTTGCCGATGCAGAAGGTTTCTATACGTTCCTCTGAAAAAAGGTGAAGCCCCTGTTTCCAGTAGTATTGGTTGAGGTATTCGGGATAAGATGTTTTAATGTTGTCATTCTCAAGTGTGGCATTGGAGGTACAGACGGTGAACACATAGAACGGGGTGTCGGTGATACGCTCTTTGAGAATATCTTCCAGCCAAGTTATCAATTCAGGAAGTCCGCCTTCAGGTGTGTAAACGGGAAGTTTAAGCGAACGGAGATTGATGGCGTTCCAGATGCGATAGGCTTCCGATTCATCGAAACCGATATTTGCGGTGATCCCTTTGGAGGTGGATGTGTCGGTAATATTCATGCTGCCGATGCGGGTGGTATAACCATCTGTGATTAGACAACGGTCATCATCGGCAAGAGGCTTGATAGAAGTATCCGGACGATGGGCATGTGAGATGAGCCGGAAGTTTTGCGGAGTGGGAGGGAAAGTAGCTGTGGTGGACTGCGAACCCTCACTGCTGTAAACGGGAGAATTGTCTTCAATCTCAAGCGTGAAATCCGGAGGAAGATTAAAAATCCCTTTTGAGTTGGATATTTTAAGTGACATGGTTATTTGTTTTTTTTAGTGAATGTTTCGCGGGCGCGGTGGTCGAGGTCTTCGGCTTCGCGGAGGTCACGAAGGACGATGTAGGCACGCAGATTACCGAGTTTAGATATAAGTTGCCCAATTTGCGCACAAAGTTCACGAAGTTCGGAGGCAGAGACGGAACCATCGGCAATGGAATTGACGTTTCTGGTGCAGTTTTCCAGTGGATCGTAATTACCATCGGCTCGTTGGGGAACGCGGCCAGTTCGGGCATCGTTGATGGCTTGGACAACGAGGGGGTAGTTGATATGTCGCTGAAGACGGGCGAGGTCTTCGGCATTAATAATGAGTTCGGAACCGGTCTCGGAAATAAGGGAGGTGCGGTGAACGATACCGGTAGGTGCAGGACCGATATAGGGAACATCGCGGTAGGTACGATTATCATCCTGTCCAATGACATTGTAATGGCCGGAAGCCCATTGATTGACTGTGACGGTTGCTGTTTTGGGTGGTTCGGGGGAATCGCTATCTGATGATTCGCCTGTGTCTTTCCTCTTCCCTATAAGTCCTTTGAGACCAGAACGGGCAGTAGCGATACCGGCTGCGATGAGTCCGGCAAGTGCGGCACCGGAAGCAATACCCCAGAAACCTTTTGAGCCGATCTCACGGGCAGTGACTTCGGCAGCAGCGGAGATACCGACACCGGTCAGCTTGATAAGTTCGACATTGATAATCTGAGTAAGTACATCGAAAACGATATCGATCATCGTATCGGCGAATCCTTCCATTGCATTTTCCTGCTTAGAGATAATGGCACCGAGGGAATCACCGAGTTGTTGGCCGTAGTTGGCATATTGGGAAGCACGTTGCTGGTAACGTTGCTGCTCTTTCTTGGCTTGTGCTTCGCGGGTATCGGAATCTTTCTTTTCAAGACGTTGCCGTTCCTTCAGTTCATCATTGAGGCATTTTACTTTGAAGTCGAGGAGTTGCTTTTCGATGGCTTTCTGTTGATCGGCAGTAAGACCAGCGATCTGAAGTGTACGCTCGAGATGCATAAGGGTGAGTTGCTCCATCGCTTCGTTATAGGCTTGTTCGGTACGTAGGTTTTCATCGTTTCCGGAAGCATACAAGAGCTTGAGATCGGTTTGCTGCTGTTCATACAGTTCTTTCTCGGCATCTATCTGTTGTTGGATGTGTTCGCGCTGCTGTTTGATTTTGATATCGTTGATTTGATTTTGATATTGTGCGGCCTCCTGACTCTTTTCGCCAACGATTCGGATGGAACGTTGCAGGTGTTCGATTTGTAGACACTCCATTTCGGAGTTGAACTGCTTTTCGGTCTGAAGGGTTTCATCGTGGCCTTCAAGGTAGAATTCTTTGAGGGTCGCTTGCTTCTGCTCGTAGAGTTTCTTTTCGGTATCGAGTTCGGCTTTGATTCTTTTCTTTATCTCTTCATCAGTGAGGGAGGTCCCTCCTCCGGAAGGTTTTTGTTTTTCAGGGGTGATGACTACTTCCTCCAATTGATTGGCAGGTTTTGGAGTTTCTTTTTTGAGAAATGGGTTTAATTTATCTTTGACAGCCTGTACTTCATTGGCACTTTCTTTTACAACTTCTACATAGTCTTTGACTTGACCGGCAATCTTTGGAATGAGGTCGAGACCCCATTTTCCGTTATCTTGCTTGAGCCGGAATTGTTGATAAGTATTAGATATGCCACGGGCAACTCCTTTGGTTATATCTTCAACGCTATAACCCTGTTGGATGTATTTGTCTACATAGTCGATGATCTTGGGAAGGGCTTTCTGGAGCTGGTTATCTGTCAGACCCTTGCTTAAAGTATCCTGTAGATTTTGGAGAGTTTCGGCTTTTTTATCGAGACTTTTTCGCTCGATTTCTTCAGTTTTTTCGCTCAAAGACTGTGCGGCCATTTTTTGCTGGATGGCGATAGAGGCTTCTTGATAAGCTACTTTCACATCATTGATGGTAGACTTTTCAGAAAGAAGATTGCTGAGGTAACCTCCGTATTTACGATTGAATTCGTCAATGAGATCCTGACGGGCACGGCTTCCGTCTTTGGTATTGAGGAGAGCGTTGTAAGTTTTACGCAGTTCTCTTTGTTCTTCAATGTTTTTTTGGATGAAGCTCTGTACAGCACGAGAGGCCTCGGTGGTACGAGTGGCGAGTTTATAGATACCGATGGCAACACCGGCTACAAGGGTAGCGATGATGCCGAAAGGATTCAGTTTCAGTATACGGAATAACATGGCGAAACAATCTTTAGAGAAAAGTACACGGGAAGATAGGGTACCCATGCCACTTGTGAAAAGACTTTGTACGCCCATGGCTGTGTATTGGGAGGCAGCGACTAACTTGGTCCAGTAGAGACGGAGTTTGTCAGCGGCTACAGTGGCGAGCTTGGCGTCTTTGAACCGGGTTTCCCACAGGGTTGCGAGCTTTACACCTGTATAGTATGAAGCGATGGCGATGGTAGTAGTAAGGACAATGGCTTTGTGTTTGTTGATCCAGGAAACAAGAGCAACCAAACGGGAAGTCCAGTTGACAGCACCATTGGCAGCAGAAACCAAAGCAGGATTGAGCTTATCCATCAACTCAATTCCTATTTCGTGCATACGATTTTTAGCCTGATCGAGCTTGGCAGCGGCAGTATCGGATTTGGTGGCGGCTTGCTCCATGGCGACACTGGTACCGGTTACGGCTTCGGTATAATAATTGACTTTTTCGGCTTCATTGATAAGAACAGAGGCTACGTTATAACCTTCTTCACCGAACATTTTTTTAATTTTTGCTGCAGAAAGTTGTTTCTTCTGAAGGTTATCGAGGGCGGTTTCGAGACCAACGATTTTAGGGTTAGTATCATCAGCTCCAGTCTGGAGAGTGAGGAAGAATTTCTTCAAACCGGTGCCGGCTATTTCGTCTTTGATACCTTTTTCGGCAAGGGTTTCGATGGTACCGACAAGTTGTTCGATTGGAATATCGGCAGAAGCTGCGGCAACACCTGATTTGGTGATGGCACTGGTGACAGATTCAACGGCAGCAGCCCCGTATTTGGAACCGGCAGCCATAACATTGGCGTAACGCGCAGCTTGATCGGCACCATCTCCATATTGATTGAGGGAAAGAGTAACAGCATCAACGGCATCTTTGAGTTTCATTCCGGAGGCGGAAGCAAGGATAAGGGTTTGCTTGGTGACTTCGGCAAGGGCTTCTTTGTTTTCAAGCAGTTCGGGTTTGGCTGATCCTACGAGTTTGTAGGCATCGAGGATTTCAGTGGCAGACTGTCGAATACGGATTCCAGACTCGTCTATGGTGGTAGAAAGCTGAATGGCCTGTTGCTCGAGCCACGCGATACTGTCAGAATCAAGACCGGTAAGAGCCTGGACATCAGCTTTGGCTTCTTCACGCTGGTTACGTTTCTCACGTAAAGTATTGAGAGCCATGGTTGCACCGGTGATGGCAGCGATACCGGTAGTAACAACAGCAGCGTATTTATTGAAAAATCCAACGGCACGGCCGAGTGTGGTACCTTGACAACCGACTTCGACACGCATGGCGGCTTGGGCACGAGTAAGAGCTTCGGTAACACGCCGGTTCTGTTCGAGTGCGGCAGTGTACTGTTGAGTACCGGGAATGGCTTTTCGCAAGTCTTTACGAACTTGTGCCTGAACGGAGATTAGCTGGTTATAGGTGGCTCCGGACAGATTCTTCAGAACACGGTCGGTTTCTTCGACTTTGGCTTTGTAGTCTTGAAGAGTCTTATTCTTTTTATTGAGTTCCTGCTGTAGCTGCCTGGAACGAGTGGCGTAATCAGCTTCTGATTTGTTAAGACCAGCGAGCTTGGCCTCTAACTTTTGAATGGCATTTTCTACCTTAGATACTCCCTGAGCGGCTTCGGAGCCGTCAATGAAAATCTTAATACTGCGGTTTAGGTCTTTATTGCTCATAGGTCATTTTTACTTATCTATGTAGATGCGGGTGGCATCGATGATCATGGTATCGAAATAGTTGCTAACAATGTTGGCGAGTTCGGAAATACGGTTACGGATAATGGGGTCGAACCATTCGTAGGCCTGCCGGTTGCCGGTGCCTTGAGTGGCATTGAGTGAATTGGGATCGGTATGGCGGACAATGCCGGTGCTGACTTCAACGCCATTGATGCGCTTGAGTTTCGTCCAGGACGAACCGATCGTACCGCCTTGACTGCGCCCGGCACCTTTATGAATGTAAATACCATGTCGCGGGAAGGAAAAGCCAAGACGGTCAATGAGTCCGTAACGGTCGGTGTAGGCACGGGGTTGTAGTTCACGAGCGATGCGCATACTACGGGTAGAGATGGCAGCACGGAGTTGCGCAGCTACGGAGTTCTGCCATTTTTGAACAGCCTGATTAAAGGCAGTAAGCCGGTCGGCATCGGAAGCTATGTTGTAGCGTTCGATTTCGGAGATGGTTTCCATACGGATAAGCCGGGAACTGTCTAGGGTTCCCATCTTGGAGGCACGGCGGCGCGCTGCATTGTAACGACGGGTTTCGGTACGGAGGTCTCCACGGTTTTTGTAATATCCCATAACGTTAGTCCTCCTTCCAAAATTTTGGATCAATGAAATAAGATTCAGGGACATTAAGATAAAAAGTAAGGATGACACCGTAGAAATTGTCCCCGATCGGCCCAATTCCGGTGATCTGTGTGTCATGATCGATAATGCCCAGAAGAGAGGAAGTAAGAAACAGGCGATTGCGTATTTGCTTTGCAAGTAGCTTACATTTGCGAACGGCTTCCTGAATTGTGGATGTCCGGTCGGAATTGGTATTCCGGGCAACAACGAAAGAGTAGGCTGCACGGTCAATGAGTGAATCGGCACGGTTATCGGTAGTGTCGGACTCGTTGCTGTCGATGGCGATCAGGATAGTTCCGGAGACGCTGGAAAGGCGATCTTCAAAATCGTATAAGTCCTCGATACCGAAAGCGGTAAAGAATCGGAGATGCTTCGGGGTATGGGCGATGTCCCGGAGGTGGGTGGCTAATAGTTCACCGGTAGAAAAATGATCGTATATCTCCATAAATGTGAGGTTTGGATTATGGAGACAAAAATAGCCCGCGGGAGACGGGCTATAAAGGACAGGTTCCGGAGGTGGATTACCGGACTATGGGAACAGGTACAAAGCCAGGAGGATAATCATAAGGATGATCCAGAAAGCTTTAGCCAGGAGGGACCGGGAAGCCTTAGTGAAGGCAAGGCAGAGGGTGATGGTACCTCCTATACAGAGAATGGTAAATATCATGGCTCTTCGGGGTTATCGGGTTCGGGGAGCAAGATACGAATTAATTCGGAAAGTCGGGCGGCAGCGAGTTGCTTTTCGTCCATGGGAGTGTCCGGATCAAGCAGGGAGTTGATCAGGCGGAGGGCTTCATGTCGGTTCATTTTTTACCTCCTTCCTTTGCTTGTAGGGAGTTGATGCAATGAACGGTGTCCGGATGATTCTTGATGGTTAGATCGGCACAATGGCTACAAAGGGTTTGTTCTTCATCGGCCCACCAGCAGGTTCCATGAACGGGATTCCAACAGGGATCATCATCGGTGCATCCGCAGATTTTGCATATTCCGGGGATAGCTTTATTTTCCAAACGGGGGGTAACATTTTCGCAAAATTGGAAGTCACCGCGAATATGATAAATATTCAGGATGAATATCTGCTTATCGGGTTGCTCTTCAGGGTAGACAGAAATATAGATGCAGTCGTCTCCAGAGTGTTCAGTGACGGAAACGCACAATTTGCGTGTACGCGGATACTTGGTATCGAGCATAGTTGCTTTCTGACGTATGCCTTCAATGAAGGTATCGCGTGAGAGTTCATTGGCTATTAATACGTGTTTGAACGAATAAATCCATTCGTTGAATTCTTTACCTTTGTTGTTTACAGAGACATAGGTATGGGGACAATCAATAAAGAATTTCATTGTAGACCTCCTTTGGTTATTTGTTTATACTGAGCAATAAACTCCTGCATTTTATTACATACATATTCCATCTCTTCTAATGAGGTGAAGAATCCGAATGAACTACTCTTTTCTTCGTTGGGAGTATGGCTAAAGACAGAGGTATATCTTAATTCTATCAATTGGTCTCCTATTACATTGAAACATACATCTTTTATTTTACGGACGAAGGAATTGCAACGGATGGCAGACAACCGGCCCTTCGTTTGAACCTTATGGGGTGTAAATTGAGGTTTGAGATGAAGTATCATTGTTGACCTCCTTTCTGCCGTTTGGCCTTGACAACACAGGCTATAGCGCCTACGATACAGGGAAAAAAGAAAAAGGTGGCACAGAGGAATACAATGGCTGTGACGTAGTAAAGGTCAGAGCGAGTTTCAACTTTACAATCTTCGGGGAGAAAGTAATTGATAAAAGAATTGAGTTTGCTACCGGTAGATGTACGGTAGGCAGGCACGTAGTTGGTGCCGGAGATTTTTGTTTTCATACTAATGGATGTTTTAGCGTTTAGACAGAGAAACGGCTGTCATCTCCCGTTCGCTAAAACATCCATTAGTAACTATGCCTGAGCATTGTAATAATGTGGGAAAGACAGCCGTATTTGTTTACAATAAGTAAACTTCTACATATAATCAATGTATGGGCATAAAAAAAGCCCAACTTATTGCGAGCATTAACCGCGCTCTGCGACATAGATTACATTCTATGGATGTTTTAGCACTGCAAATATGGTAATAATATTTGGGATTGCAAACGAGAAGTTCTGAAAAATATTATTTTATTGGAATTTCTATATTACTTTTGTAAAGTAACTCCTTTAATTCGTTTTTCTGGTTGTTTTGATAAATGGTGTAAGAGGTGAGGAGTATCCCTAAAATGGCCAATATTATATTTATTAATATGGATAGATTTTTGATTCTTAGTTGTTTTATATTGAGTGTAGTCAATTTTGTGTTATTGATTGTGTCTATTGCCTTGGCTGCTAAGAAAGATTGATAATTACCATATTTTTCTATAATGTCATATCCTTTAGGAGTGATTTCGATTAATGAATTGACCTCATCCGGCTCTTCTTCTGTGATTAAACCTTCCATAACCAATTGCTTACGGTATGTTATTAGTTGTATATCAGTTAATTTTACGTCAATCCAATTCCATGATATCATGCTGAATGCGTTTTTTGCGAGGGTCATGGCGGAAGGCACTTAATATTATTCCTTTAAAATGGGTATCTAATGATTCCATGAATATAAAAAATCAATTCCTTATGTCGTGTGCCAACTGGAACCACCCAGCCATCCGATTTTACGGATGCACGACATAAGGAATTGACGAACTGGTTTATTTTGGCGGGAGCTAAGATAAACAAAAATCTTTTTAGAATAAAAATAAGCGGAGTTTTTTGCTCCGCTTATTTTGTTAAAATGTATAAGCTAATCCTCCTCCAGTTCCATTAGCATAAAGTTTTAGAGATCGACCAGCCTTAAACTTATAATCAAGTGCAGCCCACTCTAAGCATAAGGCGGCGGCAAAACTGACACCAGCACCGACAAACAGGCCACGACGGAGTTTACGGTCGGATTCCCCTTGATTTCCGGCTTTTTCTATTTCTTCCGGAGTAGGATTCTTTGGATCTTCATAGTAACTCTTTGTTCCAACGAGGGCACCAGCGATGGAAAGACCTGTTCCGATGGTGGCACATGCAAGAGCGCCATATTGAAACTTAGTTGACTTCTCCATCAAGAGGCTGTAGTTACTAAGCTGAGAATTGGTTTGAACCTTGTTTTGTTGATTGACAACAGTGGATTTCCCCTGTGTTTTGTTGATCCACTTGTTTAAATCTGAATTTTGTGCTGATGCACAAGTAATTAAAGCGAATGAGATCGCCAGTAATAAAGAAATTCTTTTCATAATAATTTTGTTTGGGTGTTATTATTCGACAAAGATACGATAAATGAGTGATTTTTTATACCTTAGTGGGGGATTATAAAATAAATATCAAATTATCGAAAGATTTACTTTAAATTACTACCTGTTGAAGATATTTAATTCGCATTTAGGAAATTTGTTATGCTTTCAATGAAATTTCGTATTGATATAAAAAAAATATATCTTTAATCAAAATTTATAATGTGTGCTATGAATGATGTATTATATTATTTAATGGACAACTGTGCTTGTATCGATTCTCCTTTTGATTTAAAGACTGGAGTTAGAATTATTGCTTTTAAAGGTGGGCCATATCCAATCTCTGAAAAATTGGAAGGGCCTTATACTTCTATTTCTCAAATAACAAAACTGTCACCTATATACAAAAAATTGATGATAGAAAATGGTAGTAGGGCACAGAAAATTATTGAAGAAAAAAATATCTTAATAGTTTCTTTAAAGGATGCGATTTTTGTCAAACATGGGGAAAAACATTCTGAGGATTTTTTAAAAGCGATTCAACATTCCGTGAAAGGTAATTTAAAAGCGAATAAAATATTAGGAGTACATTTTTTCGATGAATCAAATATGAGAATCAAAACCATCATTGGTGAAACAGACCAACATTGTGTGTGGAAAGCTATTGTAGATGTTTTTGAACGACAGAATAATAAATGGTTTTCAAAAGAATCTACTTTTTTTCCCCGATCTTGGACAAGAACACAATTATTTCACGAATTAAAATATGCTTATGAGCATCGTACTAAAGTTGAAAATTCTCAATTTCGATATGAAGCAAAGACATCAAGTGGCGTTCCAGTAATAATCATTATAAAAAATGGAAAACTTAGTTCAATCTATCCCGTATATCAGGAAACCAATAAGAAAAAGTAAGATATTCTGATTTTTAGTATGCTCAATTGATACCCTGATAGATCAGTAGTATCCTTCTTCTATAAATTTACTTTTGGGATCTTTGGTTACATTAATATAAATGGAACCGGTGGATTGAATATCCTTAATAACTGTTGGTTTGGGTAAATTATATTTTTTATGGGGGGCTGATGATATAACTGATATCTGGTTTGATGGATTTTGCAAAATATGGATGTTGAAATTTTTATCGGAACCATGGTGTGGTATTTGTATGGTTTGGACGCTATTATAATATCCTTTTAAACGGTTTTGAAGATGGCATAGAAAACCTATTTTCGAAGTATTGGCATCACCATAATACAAGCAGTTTAACCCCATATACGATGGATTGCATGGATTAAAAACGTGATTTAATGTCACACGTCTTGCAGAGTTGGCTTGGCTAAGTGTACCTGAGAAACAGACCAATGAGGTCTCATTGGTATTAGCTAACCCTTTATATGCTTTATGAATAGAATTATAATTGCTTTTTATGTATTTAATTGAGGAAAGTTGATCGTAATCTAATCCTTGGGCTACCAATATTTTTTTTAAAGTTGCAACCTGAGCTGAATAATCATAATTGAAAGGAATAAAACACCAATTCGATAAAGAGGGAAGCTTTATTCTTGACCCACTAATTAAACTTTCTTCGGATTTATCATGTTCACCTTTCTCCTCTGAAATCTTAGTTTTGTGATCTGGATTATCACTTTGATTTTCTTGTTCTATAGATTTAATGCTTATGACTTCAGTTGTTGGACCAAAGTATTTTTGAGTATCAATAATGAGTTGTGCATAACGGGGTAATTCTTCTTGAGAATAGACAAATAAAATTCTATCTTCTTTGGGGATATATGGGATAATAACCTTTTTTATATTACAATAATCCATTAAAAAAGGGATACCTTTAATGTGATCTATGTCAAAGTGTGATATAATAAGCAGATCAATATAATCTCCTTGTTTAAAATAACTTCTTATTGCATCTTTAATATAGTGTTTATTGTGTAGGGTACCACAGTCGTATACAACGTTGATCGACTGTTTTGATGTAGGATCAATATGCTTTTCTGTGTAAAAGGCTCCAAAACCAACAGGATGAAATGTACGAATAAGTTTCATGATATTTTTTAAATGATTAGTAATTGTAAGCGGAATTTTACTCCACTTACAATTAGATTTAGAATGGAGCCACCTCGTAATATTTAAAGAAATAGTAGAGGGCTACTTTATGCCATTTGGTTAATTCGCGATCTCCGGAAAGGAGGGAAGAGACTGTACATTTATCAATACCCGTATAGTTACTTAGATGTTTGTTTTTCAAGCCTAATCTTTCCATTCTACGTTTGATCCAGTCAACAGTGATGCTGTCTATGTCTTTGCGGTCGAAGTTGACGGCAGAGACCGTAAGTTTCCATTCCTCTGGTATTTCTCCTTTAAACATTTCACGTACACGTTCAGTAAGTTCTTTTTTTGAAAGGAACTTGCCGTTAATGAGGTCCTTTTGTTCAGCACGTACAATCAGGCGTCCTTCTGAATAAGACACAATTTCTACGGTAATATGACCATACCGCTGATACTGCCTTGCAAACTCTTCAATTCGCTTTTTACTCTCGGCAGAGAGAGGGAGTAATTCTAAATTTTTCATATCGCAATTAGTTATTATTGTCAATTAACGTATTGACTAACGGTTTATATAATAGGTATTATAGCTCCTTTAAAAGGAGGGGCCGAAGCCCCTCCGGATCACAATTTAATGAGCCTCATGTGCGTAATGTCGAAAATTGCAATCTGTTGATTCTCACGTCCGAATTGCTTGGCTTCTTCAAGATTGGTGAAAATCCGGATACTGTCAAAGTAAAACTGTTGGTTTTCTTCATTCAGCCATCCACCGACTTTCTTTTCGTGCATCAAAGCATGGTTAAGAACTCTTTTCAATCCTTCTTCTCCGAAACAGTCTTGAGTCTCGAGGTAAGCGACTGAAATACCTTTTGTGACCTTTTTTAAGGTTGTAAGGTCAACCGTGAACCCATCCGGGTTCGCTTCTGCTATCTTAACGATAGCGTTGAACAATTGTTCCATAAAATTAAAGAACTAATGCGGACGTCACCCGCGTTTGTTATGACAATGCAAAGATATAGAAAAGTTTGTTACTTGCAAACTTTTTATTAAAATAGTTTGCAAGTAACAAACTCTTTTTGTGATTTATTTATTGAATCGTTCTTCTATTTCCTTTTTATGACTAATAGATTCATCCATGGAATAGAGTGCATCAATCAACAAACCGTGCCGTACTTCGTCTTTCTTTGTCATATCAGACTGGGCGAGGGAGTCAAGCAGGCGGAGTTGTGAATCGAAGATACGGCCGGAACCTTTTCCGTCTCCGGAGAAAACATCGGGAAACATTTCGGCAAGAAACGATAGACTACCAAGAATAAACCAATACATGAGCATTTTTTTGTTGTCAGGCAGGTGTTTGAGAACAGCGGCATCTTTTTCAATGCGATTGATATCGAATACCTTGCCACGGTACCACAGGCAGGCTAACAGGAGGTTGATGTTCTGCGGGGCCTGGCGCATGGCATCGAGATAGGTCTGTAGATACATGTATTGTTCAAAGGTGATGTTCAGAAGGCCATCATCGGGACCGGTATAAGCATGGAGATGGCATCGGAAAGTGGGGTAGGGATTGGTCGAGAGTAGGGGATTGACATAGTATCTCTCTTCGTTCGTGATTCTTTCCGTAATGGGTTTCAGAAGGAACTGAAACAGATCGGCCAGGCTGTTTATCTCTTCAGGGGTAAGTAGATAGGAATGGTTGCGGACAGTGAATTTAGCCTGCTTTGAACGTTGTCCGATAGCTATACGAACCTTGTCCTGGTATATGATTCTATGTCGGCGGACATGCGCTTGTAAGCAGTATAGCAGCATTTCGATCTTCAGTTGCTCAATGGGGATATCGGACTTAGTGAGCTTGACAAGGTGGAGTAGCTGAGGTACGGTCAATTCGTCCCAGGATTCGGGGAGGTGGTAGAGATCATCATTAATTAGTATCTTGTGCATGATTATGATATTGAAGTGAATAAATGCTTTTCTTTTGAGTTAAAATTCATAGCTACATCCGGGATGGTTATGCCGAGATCGACAGCGTTTTCGGTGAGATATGTTTGAATCTTGCCAGCGTAATAATTAGCCTGGCCAGCAAAAAAGTTTCCGGTTTCGGTGGTATCCTGGTAAACAGGGCGGATGACGGGTTTAAACTCAGGGGTTCCGGTGGCGGTACGTTGATCGTGTCCGGTCTGGGAAGTGTAGAGTTCAGCGCATTTGTTGGCTAAATAACGGACACAATGAGAGAGAAGAACGTCTTCCTTTGCTGACAGTTCATTATTTGCGAGCAAGCGGGTGAATAGCTCTTCCGGTAACATTTCACGGAGTTGGCGTTCCTGAAGCTGACGAAGTGTAGGAAGCATGGTGCGGAATGTGACGGTTGAATAATCAATGTTGACCATGCCGTCATCTTGAAAGGCTTGTGCGTTGGAGATGATACAGGGAGAATTGCCGGTTATTTTTTTCTGGTACTCTATATAATCGGGATATCGTTCACTGTTATCGGACAAATGTTTCAAGAGACGGTCGAGGGCTTGCATCCCACGGAACAACAGGTTTTCTTTTGCGGCTTCTATTTTGGCTTCGTTGGCCGGAGAACGTTTGCCCTGCTGGTTGTCTACCGTAATACCGTTGTCGCCATAGCTAATGCCTAACTCAGGAGTGGCAAGCATGAGAGTGAGAGGACCTAATGCACGAAGAATCTTGTTTTTTAGTATTCCATCTTCGGAGGATTTTTCAAACGTTTTATTTCCGATCTGGGAAAGAATATATATTTCCTGAGCATCTTCCATGAAACATTCGATTGATTCATAAGGAATTGCAGCATTTATCTTAACCACTGTTTTAAGTGTCTCGATGTCTGGGATAATGGTGTTCATTTTTCTTCAGTTTCTGGGGTTAGACCTGTGTTTTTTGTTGCTCCGGTTCCCTGATCGAGCGTGGTGAGCTGGCAATTGGTAACGGAGAAGAATATATCTTTCGGCCAATTATTGACAGCCTTGGCGAAGTACAGGGGCTGCAATGTACAATCCTGGTAGATTCTCATAAGTGCCTGCTCGATGGTGAACAACTCCCGTGCCTCGGTTCCGTTGATGCTTTTTCCTTTGCCTGGAGAAGCTCCGATGATAGAGGGATGAACACCTTGTGCATAACAGAGTGTGTTGCTGACCTCTTCGCTGTCTTCGATGTATTCTCCACCCTTGAAGAAGGATTCAAGGGGATTGATGATGATGTCTTTGTCTTCAAATCCTTTAATCCGGTCATAACGGAATCCGGAGACGAATCCTTTGCCGGCATTTTCCTCACCGGAAAGAAAATCGTTCATTTCATCCAAAAACTTTTTCCGTGCCGCAACCTTGTCTTCGTCTTTGGTCAGCTTTAGATCAGTATATAGTTTATCCCAAAACGTATCCTTAATATAGACGATGTAGCGGAGAGCCATTTGATTTTTTATCAAAGCTTTTTTGAATAGTGGGATGGCGGAAGCAAAATCGTACCAACCGCTTGCAAAAATGCTCCACCAATACGGCACGCTATAATAAAAACGGCCGGGGGTACTGATACGGATATTATGAATGAACCGGCGATCTTTTACAAGAACTTTTTTCCCTGACTGGTTGGGGATCATTCCCATACGCATTTTCAAATCATAGAGCGGAAATTGACGGTCAAGCAGCGGAGTGGCGACAACATCTTCCGGTGTACCCTTATGCCATTCTGCCGAGTAACCATGCCATTCGCTTTTACCTGTGTGTTCGTCTATCTCACTGATGCGAGAACAGGTGGTTTCTTTCGTTTTGACCTGTACGAGTTTTGGGGTTTCGTTTTGATCAAAGATATATTCCACATATGAATCATAGAAGATGGCCAGATCGTTGGCGATTTCCATCCGCTGAAATGGATAGTTGTTATTTTCAATGAACTCGAATATTTCAGGTTGTTCATCTTCCAATATTTCCTCTTTGACTATTTTTTTGGAAACAGGATCTCTGTGTTTGCGGTAAACCAATACGCTGTCACCGTAGATTACTTTGTTCTTGAACTCAATGTTACTTCCTACCGTGACATTGTGCCCGATCTTTTTCATGATGTCATACATCATGTTATTGTTACGGCCACGCAGGATAAACTTGATAGGGACCGTTGTACCTTTCGGCACAATTTCGACGCCCTTTGCTTCGCGGTCTGTCACGATGTCGGTACTATCATTCAGCTTGATGATATTCTTTCCACCCTTCATGACAGCGTATGTTTCGTATCCGGGTTTGTTAAGGTTAGGTAACTCTTTTGGCATTAGAATATGACTTTAAAATTATTGAATCGGGTTATGAGACAACGGCGGATTTTACGTGGAGTATCGCCACCGACCGGTAGCACATTGATCGTACTGCCTTCACTGTGAAAGGAAGTTAGCACTGCGCGTTTGTAAGCAATAAGCTCACCGGTACTTTTTTTACAAAACTGGATGGAGAACTCGACAGGTCTCCCGTCTTTTCGTTCCTCCATCAGTTTCCATATTTTACTTTGATGTATTCTTTTTTCTTGCATAGCTGATGGCTATTAAAATGATCAGTATAATGGGTATTCCTATAATGAGTCCGGTTTTGATTCCTTTGTCAATTCCAGCGAAAACAGTATGCTCATTATCCGTCTGTTTTTCAGACTGATTAGAGGTATCAAGGTCGATAACATTTTGTTTCGACAGATTATCCGATATTCGTGCAGACTCATTATCTTCTTGAGAGGTTTGTGTTTCCGTCTCACTCCCTTCGATCTCGATATTCAATGTCGGGGGGAGTCCGGTCTGGGGATCGACAGGCAGTGACGTGTCAAAGTTACATACGATTCGCCAAGTGTTGCCTTTTTCGGTTTCTTTCGTTTTGACTTGTGAGGAAATCGTACCTGATACGTTGTGTTCAATACGCTCAAGTTGCGATAAGGACGTATCCGCTTGTGTTTTATCGATTCCACTTTTCGCAGAACGGCAAGCACACAGATTCCCAATAATGAGAGGTAAAGTAAAATAGATAATAGATTTAGCATACTGTTTCATTGTTGACGTTTATTACATAATAGGTTTCTGCATTTGAGAGTCTCTAATTTTGTGATCTTATTTTCATTATCATCGATCTTCTGCTCCATCTCCTTTTGCTTCAGTTCAAGAGATTCAATTCGAAAGGAAAGCCGTTTTTCCACATCCTCCTTCTCTTTCTTAAGATTCTCCATTGCCGATCGCATGTCTTTGATCAGTTCCTGGTACACGTCCTGTACAGACTTCATGGCGTTGGCTTCTGCTTGTTTTTTGGTATACTTCAGTGTGATCAGGGATGTGATATATGAGATAAGCCCACCTCCGAAGATGAATGTCAGAATGATAGTTACGATAGAGTTGTCCATGATTCATGTTTTCGACAAAGGTATCGTGCATAAAAGGCTGTATAAAGGACATTGAATAATGCAAAATAGGTATCGCTTACGCGATGCGTTTTGAGGGAGGCCGCCAGCATATAAGAGAGAAAAAAATGTTTAGGTTGAAACTTTTCCGCAGGGCGGTGCGTGGTCTGACGACGGAAAAAGGGGAAATTTTTCCCCTTTAAAACCCTTTACCCGTTGGATGTCAGTTTATTGATTTTTTTTATATGGGAATTGTGTGAGAAATGGTTGTCTGTTAACCTTTATTGTGATATGAAAGACTTTTTAGAGATTAAAAAGCGTCCTTAGTCGGTGTGATGAAGGCAATTTGAGATTTGATTTGTGAAGTTGGAAAAAAAAATATCTTATAGTAGATGTAAAGAAAGACATATCTATATTTCTCCTTTTGTGTACAGTGTATATAATATTCTGTTTATCAATATGTTGCGTTTGTGTGTTACATTAAAATGTAGTATCTTTGATATGTAATCAAAAGGGGATAAGGTTCGCACCCGAATACCCTTAATGTCTAATTTTTTAACGTATAACAAAATGAGTGCAAATGTAAGTCGCGCAAAAGTCGCACAGTCAAAAGCCACAGTTTTGGCAGGTAACGAAGTATCTAATAAGAAAGAAGATTCGGTAGCACCTGTCATATTATTGCCATCAGCTTCAGTTACCCAAGCGGAAACGGTTGTAAAAGTTGAACCAAAACCGGAGGAAAAAACGGAGCTGAAAGAAAAGAAAAGGCCAGAAAGATTATTTCCAACCACCAAAAAACGGTTAAGTATTGATGAATTGACGGATAAGGCCGATCGCGTTTATTTACTTCGCCAAAAATATCAGGAAGTCAGAGAAAAGCGGAAACAGCTTGAGAGTTTTACAATCTCTCACGATAAGAATAATGCGCAACTGACTTTAATAGATGCGAAAGGGCTTTCAATTGAGACAAGCAACCCTGTTGCGATTGGTAAATTGTTAGGTGATTGGATGTCAGACTTAAATAGTCATTTGGCGAAAACAGAAAGTGAAATTCGGGCAGAATTAGAAATTCTAAACGATAACTAATAAAAAATCCCCCTGTGACATTCGCACTGTCATAGGGGGCAATAATCAAACCGTAGTTTAATTTTTTAACGTGATACAAAGATGGAAAATATTTTTGATTCTGCAAAAACTATTCAAGAAAAAAGAGAAATATTAAAAGGATTGTCTAAACCACTTCAACAACTTGTTAAAGAGGGGGCTATAAGTACGGTAAATGACGGTCTGAAAGAGATATACGCCCAAGCAGGACACACACAGCTAAAGACGTTACAACAATGGAACAAAGATGGAAAACGGATCGAAAAAGGTTCGCACGCTCTTTGTTTATGGGGTACGCCAAAGCAAACAGACAAGCAACAACAGGAAGATAACCAGGACGAAGATACCGACCCGGCAGACTTTTACCCAATTTGTTTTGTGTTCTCAAATCTGCAAGTATATGAAAAACAATAAGTTTAAGAAATTCGGGGAGTATTTAGAGGATATTTCCAGAGTACACGGACGGGCAAAAGTGCTTGATGATTTTTTGCAAATAATTGTTTGCTGTTTATCCATGGGGCGCAAAGAGGAACTTTATTTCAAAACTATAAAGCCGTATAATAAGGAAGAGTTACATTTGTTTTCGGAGGCATTTGCATCTCTAATTGTGCAAATGGATAATGCACCATTTATTGACCCATTTGGAGATTATTTTGAAGAATTTTTAAGTAATGGGAAGAATGGGCAGTTTTTTACTCCTGTTTGTGTCTGTGATTTAATGACAGAGTTAACAACAGCCATACAGCCGGGAGATAAAAGAAGAGAAGGAGATAATAGGGTATTTGACCCCGCGTGCGGAAGTGGCAGGCTCTTATTGTCTGCTGCGAAACAGGACAGAAAGCAGTTCTTTGTAGGTGCTGATATCTCATATACCTGTTGTTTAATGACATTGATTAATTTGTGTTTGTTTAGTTTGAATGGAGAAGTTTTACATATGGACACCATTACAAACGAATGTTGGCACCGATGGTGTGTGATCGTTGACAGTTTCACGAAAATTCCGACCATTTATGAAGTGGAAACGGAAATAATAAACGAACCTCCCACTTGTGCGGAGGAATTGAAACCTATGCCTGTGACTGGTATCGTGCAACCTGTAAAGAGCATACCGAGTATAAATTTTGTACGTTATACTACTAAAATTTAAAGATGGAAAAGTTTTTGCATTGTGTCCGGTTACCGCAAAATGGTAAAGGCACAATAGGTTTTAATATTAAAGGCGAGTATCTGAGAACATACGGCTTTAAGTTGGGAGATAAAGTAAAAGTTGAGATTTGTGAAAATAGGATAGTGATTTCAAAGGGAGAGAATGTAGCGGAGATGAAAAGAAAGTCTTAAAATGGGGCAGAAAAGGCACTCCACGGACGTTTAAGGGGACGGGGGGAGGGCTTTTTCGGTCGCCCGGCTACGCCGGGTAAGCGGAGTCCGCCGATTGTGGATCGACAGAGGGGGCGGGATTTCAGGACGCTTTGCTTCAGCGATTTTTGACGTAAATTCAATTTACGGCCATGCGGTATTCTCATTTTTTATCGTAGAAAGAAGATTCCTGTACCTGACTTACCGGGAGTGGTGAAGAAGAAGTTCATGCCGTACCACAAGGTGTCGAAAGCATCGGTTATATGGGTTTTGTACTGGTCGGGATTGTCGGGGGTATCCTCGGTTCCTTCAGGAGTTTTGTCTTTCTCAAAACCGTTTTTACCCTGACGGATGCCGGTTTGCTCCATGGCGATCTTGAGGAACTCGTTTTGATGAAGGTTTATCTGCACCCATAGGTATTGTGGATCACCTTTTAAGGTAAGGTCAATATTTAGGTGTTTCCATTCATGCTGAGGAGCCTGGCCGACATACTCCATCGTGACATTGTAGTTGTTTTCGGTAAAGATACGCTGGATGATATCGGCGTAACTTTCGGAAGTCGCCCCGGATTCCCAGGTGAATGTATGATCGTAATAGACTACAATGTCGTGATTCAGTTTCGGACGGTAATAGTCGGCTACCTGTTTGACAAGATCCTGAAGCTTTCCGGGTGTCTTGACATAAAAGGATTTGAGAACGCGCATAATATTTCCATCTTTTTGAGCGACAACGGCCGTGGAAATAGAGGCGTTTGAGTCAAAGGCTATGTGCAGCTCCTTGCTGAAATCGAGATCGCCATCACCCAGGCAGCCACAGGTGGTGAGCCGGCTCCAGTCGCTTCCGAGACTACGAAGGCGGCCGTTGTCGGATGGAATGTAGAAGTGTATGTTGTCATCCAAGGCGGAGTAGAATCCATTCGGGACACGAAAGAGGCGTTCGTTCATGAAAGCGGTACGCCAGATCAGGGGCGGAGAATCGCGATACATCTGCCAGATAAAGTCTTCACCGAGGACTTCGAGGTTGTCGAACACATCATACTCTCCGTAGAATACAGTATATTCACGCGTCTTGCCTGGTTCGGGCTTAACGGGAAGCTGGTATTTACGGGCAATATCAAGATCGCGTTGTAGTTCTTTGATCATACGTATGGTATGGTCCGTAAGAGGCTTTCGTTTGTAGGATTGTAATTCTTTGTAAAGGGTACGGATAAAATTGATATGTTGGGGTGACATCTCATCTATTTTATCCAAAATCCACTTTCCCATGGAAGCAGTAGGCATGTCGGTGGAATAGCAAACGCTGTGATGGTGGGGGCAGTGTCCGAAGTATTGCCGGTTGCCACGGTTGGCCGGGTTGACTTCTCCTTTTATTTTTTCGTAGGATAGGAATTTTGCTTCAGGTCCGATGACCCAATCGAGGGACATGGAGTTGGCGGACATGCCTTGGTTGAATGAGAGTATGACCATGACGGTGCCATTCCAGAAATGGAAGGCGTTACTCCATCCATCTCCGAGGACCGGACGGACGGGATTGGCAAATCCGAGTGAAGCTGAAGCCTTATGTCCCACCACATAGTGTACGTTTTGGATGTATCCCCATTCTGCCAATGCCTTGCAGATAGCCGGCAAGGTATTTCCCCAGGCTTTGGCGTAGCTCGGAGATATCATGCCACCGAGTGAACCGGGCATTTCCCAGACGTTCCGAAGAATGAAGCGAGCGTCTATTCCTTCTGATTTACCGGTACCGCGCGAAGCTACAATATATTCGTCATGGGCAGCGATGGCCATGGCGTGCCGTTGCATTTTGTTGAAGAACTTCCGGACGACTTCCGTTTGTTTCATCCGGAGATCGTAAACGGACGGAATGGAAGAAGCTTGCAGGCTCATACGTCCTCCTCCTCGTCATCTATGGACGTAATATCGATCGCTTTCCTGGCGAGAATATTTTTGAATTGAGAACGAAAATCCTGTCTTTCTTGCTCAAGGTTATCGATGGGTTCAAGGCCCTCAAGGAGAGTAACGTCATCGGATGGCTCAAAGGATGGAGGAATAAGCTGGCTGTAATCGAGGGCATCATCCTCTTTGTCGCTGCGGGTATATTTACCGATTTTATCAAGGGCGGCTGCCGCACCTTTGGCATCTCCGCTGTCGATGGCGAGCTGAAAGGCTTTCTTGCCACCTTCGACAATCATGTAACGGTACCATGATTTCGCAGCGAGCTGGATATTCCCGACCAATCGATTAAGCATGGCGATATCACGGTAGGCCTGTGATTTGCTGACTGGTTCGGCCTGGCCGCCACAACCGTGCATCAGGAAGTTCACGAGTTCGGAATCTTCAATGAGAGGAGATTCCATTCGCTTGCTGACACAGAGCATCATCCGGGCCTTGATTTCCATTTCACGGGAAGTGAGAATGAGGGCGCTTTCATCGTGATCTTTATAAAGGGCACGTTCGATGCGTTCGTATGTAGGGTCTTTCTTAGGCATGGTGTTACTCGTTGATGATCTGTTCTTTCATGTACCGGTCGGCAAGCGGTTCGGCTGCCGGGCTGCCGGCTTTGGCAAGTTTGATGACGGTTTTACGGAGTTCGTATTTGGTTTGCAAACGGCCTTGATGGTAGACATTAAATATTGAGGTCTGCCGGTGATTTTTACAGATGTCACAGAAGTAGTCATGCTGATCGGGAGGTAGTCCGAGCAAAATGGCTATTTCAGTGGGAGGCATCAGGGCGGCCGACATCTCTCTGATCTGCTGTAATTGTTCATCGGATAAGTTCATAGCTTAATGCATTTTCGTAGGCTTCATTAAATGCTTGGGAGAAATAGTCATAATGTCGCCCGGTGGTGAAATAAACACCTGATTCCCAACGGTGATTCTGGTTCAGATTGGCAGAACCGGCTATGCCAAAACGATAATTCTCGTTTTCGACGAGCAATAGTTTGGCATGGCAGGAGTCTATACGTATTTCCGGGGTAATATTTGATGCAAACAAAAACAGGTCTAATTTGTGACGCTTTACGGTAGTGTCAAGGAGAAGGTTTAAACCGGTGATCATTCGCTCGTCAGAGAGAAAAAAAAGGGGTCTGAGGCTATCCTCCGAGATACTGAATGTTGCAATACGTATGTTTGCCGGGCCTATGGCAGATAAAAGAGAGGGCAATACTTCATGTATTGCCCAGTCTCCCTTGTGCATGAACGGTTCGATGGAACCGGGATGCAGGGCACAGGGAAAGTTATCCTGAAACCTTTTCACCTGTATTGTCTGTTTGGGTAACTATTCCGATTTCCTTTTCAAGTTCGGAAAGTTCTACCTCGTATTTTGCGATCCGCGCCATGGCGTTGTCATAGACCACTTGACGGCCGTCTGTCTTGGCTTTATCGGCAGCTATCCGGCTGTTGGTGATATTCTGCTTGAGACGCTTGATTTGACGTGCGATTTCGATGCCGCGAACGATGCTGTTTTCGCTGAACGCGGGGCGTTCGGACTCAAGGTCAAGGGTTGCCCCTTTGCCTTCAGCATAGTCATCAATCTGTTTCCAGAGACGGCGGCGTTCATCATCAAGCTTGCAGAGATCCTCGGCAAGTGGCTGCCGTTCTTCAGCCGGAATATCGGGATTGGCAATATCGGCATGGAGGCTGGCATAAATCGGAGCGATCTCACGAATACGGGCGTAGGCTTTGCGAAGGGCGGGTGTCAGAGATTCTTCGGTCATGATCTTAACACCCGGAGTACTGAGGGCTTCGACTTCATGACGCAGATCAATGAGCTGCTGCATGTGTTCATCGAGTTGCTGTTGAAGTGTAGCTATTTCATCCATGTGATCATCGCTATCACCTTCGAGGGTATCAATACGTTCGTGTAACTCTTCGATCTCACTTTCGAGAGTAGAGATACGTGACTTCCGTTCATCCACTTCTTTGTCTCTCTGGTCATCATTGAGGACTTTTACGACAATCACCTCTTCCAGGGCAGCGGGATAGAGGGACGGAGATTCGTTGATCTCACGATAGATGCGGGAAAGGCAGTTGACAAGCTGCGTGAAATGGGGGTCGAAGATGTGAGGAGCCTCTGGGGCAGCTTGGAAATAGGTTGCAAACTTTTGTTTCATACTCTCTTTTGCGAGAGTACCAAACAGGGAGAGACCGTCAGCGTATGTGCGCTGACGGTTTCCTAACCAGTTGTTTAATTGCTCTTGGCGGGTCATACTTTTTTATGGATTGTTATACTGTAGGATCTTCTCCATGGTCTCCACCCGGAACATATTCACCTTTGGCGAGTGCTTCCATGTCAATTGGAGTTTGTAAAAAGATGGCGGTGTAGTTGGAATCGGCAGTAGCGGTGTAAGTACTACCCCGACGATCAGCACGGGCTTTTCCTCCTTTGAAAGAAGGGGATGTGTTAGCGTACAGGCCCGGTTGACCGAGTAACATCTGCCGGCCATCGACATCTTCAAAGACATAGTATCCCGGAGTGTTTTTTACCAGAGCATTAAAGGCGTGCATACCGGGCGTATTTCCCGGGAAGAAGAAACTCAAAGTCGGTTTGTATGAGATACCATCGGTTTCACCTTGCGGCTCTGCATTGTAATCGACTTCTCCTTCGGTGCTGTACAGGTAAACAGGTTGAGTATAATTTCCACCGGCAGGAAAAGTAAACGAACCGGTAGCGGTGACTAATTCGTCATTACCTTTTGCCACCGATGGTAACGGAACTTCCGGAACGGTCTCGGGTGCATCAAACGGAATGAACAGGAGACGGCTTTTGTAACCACCCATATTGTTTTGTCCGGTTGGCCATTTCAGAGGTGCAAAGGCCGGACCGGTGGCTAATGTGAGCAATAGATTAGAACCATCGGTTGAAAAATGGGGTTGAATATCCGGGAGCGTTACAATGATGGCAACTGCTAACAGGCAGAAAGCGAATAAGATAAACTTTTTCATTGAAGATATGGTTTATTGAGTGAATAATGAGAGGACGGTGATTGGCCGCCCTCTGTGGTTTAGGTTATGTATAGGCACCGGTTGCGGTGGCTACTTCTCCGGCTACGACAGTAACTTGCTGGTTGGCCGGTTTGGTCTTACCGTCAACGGAATCGAACTCGATGGTGTAATTGCCAGGTGCGAGACCGAGGAAGAACTGACCGTTGTAACGAGTGGAAACTTTGCCCTGAATGCGACAGGTAGCTGCATCGGCACCGGTGATATTAATCTGTACGGCACCAGTATTGCAGTAGTCGCCAGCCAGATCGAGAGCTGTGTTCTTTTGTTCGTTGGTACGGAATACTTTTTCGTGCCAGTCATTGATACGGGTGTCGTATCCGGCTTGTAGCCAGAACTGCCATTCATTCGGGTCTTCGTAGATATCGCGTATCTGGCAGAATTTAGCAGCAGCCTGGGTATTGAAGGCAACATCGATATTACCCACTTTTTGCAAAGTGAGCCGTGAACCCATTCCAAGGGATTCGTGAGTAGAAACGATCAGAGACGGGCACATAGCATCTTCACGTAGAAGTTCGATCATACGTTGCATAGAAGGATATTCCTGCATACGCAACTTAATACGCAATGCAGCGCGAGCAGCTTTCAGGACGGTTTCGGAACATTGTAGTTGCGGAGTTCCTCCAACGCTACTACGCAGATAGCTGTTGGCACCTCCTATCCACTCAACGAGGTTCTCGTATGCGGCAGAATCGCTATCGGACGTGGGAGGCGTAAATTCTCCGGAGATGGCGAAGTTTCCACGAGCGGCATTGACCATATCTTTTGCAATGAGCATATCGATTTTTGTGAAGATTCCATCGAAAGCACCTACCGGTGATTTAGAATCTTCATCTCGTTCGGCATGGTAGAGCATGTAGACAATATCCTCAATGTGTGAGCGTACGAGCATGAACGCTACTTTTGTCTCAAGCGGATGTTTTTTGTTGGTATTGCTGACAGGAGTTCCTCCGACAATGAGTAGTTCGTTGTCATCGTACTTTTGTGAGTTCTCTTTGGTAATACATACAACGTCCTTCGGTTCGATAATGGAAGGTTCATAACCGAGGATTTTGTCGACTAATCCGAAATCTTTCCCGATCTTATAGGATTGAGTTCCACCGGCACGGCGACGTTCATTGATAAGAGAGTGCTTTCCCTGAAGATCACGTACGTTGAACTTGAGAATACCGGCCACCTCGGTAAGAGTTGCGTAAGGAAGTGTACGAAGGGCTTTATCATAGATGACAAGGGCTTCGTTGAGCTTGGAGACATCAATTAATTTAGTTTCTGACATGATAAATGTTTGAAGTTATAGTTTAGGTTACTGTTACAGGAGACCTTCAGCCTTCAGGCGTTCGGTCATACCCTGATAATTTCCTTCGTTCTTTTCACAGAAGGCAGCGAGTTCTTCCTTTTCGGATTCGGACGCAGGTTCGGTTTTGGGCGCAGGAGGATTTGCTCCAGGAGTGGGTGCGTTTTTCAGGTTCTGAACCTGTAGTTTGAGTTGACCGTTTTCTGTTTTCAACGTACTGATCTCCGTGTCCTTTGTGTCGTTATCGGTTTTCAGCCCTGTGACTTCAGATGTTGCGGTTTCAAGCTTCGTTTCTGCATCCTGATTGGCTTGTTTCAGGGTGTTGTTTTCGGCCTTCAAGCGTTCCAACTCGGTGTGTATTGCATCTAAATTCTCGGCTGACAGCTCAGTAGATTCAGCTTTGTCTTGTGCAACACCCAGAAAGGAAAGAAACGCAGACCATGAGGGTTTAAAATTCATTGTTTCGGGATTAAATGGTTTTAATTCTGGCACTACTTGTGAATCCATACCTGCTGCCAGTTTAACAGATGTGGAGCGATCGTAAAGGCGAACGGCATTGGCGTTGGCCGGGATGTCGACAATGGAGGCTTCCATTATTTCTGCTTTGGTAACAGTTTCGCGGGTCTGTCCTGGTAGCAGATATTCTTTTTCGGCAGAGGTGGCCAAGATTCGGATACCAATACTTGCGGCACGCAAAGTCCCTGCTTCGTATTTTGCGGCAATGGTTTTTGATAGATCATCAACCTTGTCGAAAACAGGAATGGCAGAAAGTTGGTCGCCTTCAATCTTGATATCGTCCCAATAGCCGATGGCCTTGTAATCGCACCATTCGGGTGTACCTTCGTCGCGAAAGTGCATGTACAGCATGACGGGGTTTGCCAGGAAAGCTTCTAATAGAAGGCCTGATGTAAGGACCCGGTATCCGTAACGGTTGATAGACGAATCGGATAAAATGATACGTTTTTGGCTCATTGCATTGATTTTGATGCAATGATACGGCTATATACAGAGGTGGAGAAGGACGTTAAAATCCGGACGGAATGAGTTGAGGATAGGCAGATTTGGATGTCAGTTTTAGGTCGTAGAAAGAGAGGTCTGTTTTCTTCTTTCCTATTTTTTCAGTAAGTGTTCCCTGAAGCGGATGTTCGGGGGTTCCATATACGAACTTGTACCCGGCACAATCCTGACACATTAATACACATCCTTCTTTTAATCCGGTACGAATGATGTCAGCCTGATCAGGGGAGAGGCAAGCGCGCAGGATGGGAATGTTTGAGGATATGTTATAGGTGATTCCGGAAACGGATTCTACAGGGGCAACATCAGGAGCGGTGACAGAAAAGGATATGGGAAGGTTACGCCAGGCGTGCCCTTTTTTAATCGAAATATAGGCGGTGTTACCCAATACGGTAAAGATATCAAACTCGCTGACAAAGAGAATTGATGCAAAAAGGATGCCTCCCATGTTATTATACTTATTCATAATTTATTGATTTTCAATGATTAGTACTATTTATCCTCTTTTTATCCCTGTTTTGGCACGTAAATCGGACAATTAACTACGCTTGCTCGGTGATTTTTTTCCACTATTATAGGCCCTGGTTTCTTTCGCGCGGACGCGCTTTCGCCATCGATAGTAGTTTTTGAGAAAAGCGTCCTCCGATATGGAGGTAATTCCGTATCTGGTCATAAAGGTATGTATGCTATTGATGAATATGATACCATGCCTGTGTTTCTGATCGTCTATGAATTCGTGAGCATCCGCCCACATCATCAGTTCTATTTTGCGAACGAGTAACCGCGTGGAACGTAAACCGAGATAATTGTAAGTTTCCGGTGGCTTTCCAATGCTTCGGTTAGGCAGGCAGATTTCAAGATTACCACGATCCACGGGTGCTGATATCGGTCGCCGTTCAAGCAGGTCGAACAGTTGATGATAGATATCGGCACCATCGGGAAAGCGGACTGGTTGGTTCAGGTTCAGACTGCAATATTTGCCTGCAAGATACTCATGCAGATGGGCGGGCACTTCTATTTTGGTAGTCATCATTAGGTGTAGGTTATATGGTCGGAGCTAAAGTACGATTATTTATGCTGTTTTCCAATAGTTTGATGGAAAATAGCATAACAATACCCCTTTCAAAAACAAGGGGGGATTTTTGTGCTTTTGTGAATTTAGTGCATGGCGATTTTAAAAAACGTTGATTATCAGATTGTTATAATCGTACTAAAATCGTACAATTTTGTACGGATGAACTATTTTGCGTACAAAATGCGTTTTTGTGCATTTTAGTACGAAAAGTACGATTTCGTACAAAAATTGTGCGGTGTTTAAATATCTGATTTTTAATGTAATAAATAGCGAAAAACAAGACTCTGCACGAAAGCACAAAAATAATATCGTTTTTATACAGGGTATTTTTGTAAAAAGAAAAAATAATAAAAAATATATATATACTCCCCGGGCTTTTGTTTGCTTTGTGGCGAAGCACTGTTGTTCAAAACGTTTTCTTAAAAGCAAGGGGAGGCGAGGGGAACGGAAGGCTAAAAAAGAGGTAGCGAAGACGTTCACACGTCTCCGCTACCAGAAGAATACTAACACTAAACAAAATAGAAATGTCTTGTTTGTACTAACGCAAATCACCCGGATAGAATACCTGTGCCATCATCTCGTATTCACGCGGGAGAGACTTCACGCCAACCACAACACAGATACCCCGTGCGGCGAGTTCATAAAGGCGCTGTGTGGTGATGACAGAACCTCGGAAATTATAATTGCTGCAAAGAACGAAATACGCAGTATTGAGGTCGATGGAATATATCTCCTTACTAATGATCTTGAGAGCATCGGAAGGCACACGCGCGAAGTTGAGACGGACGGCCAAGCGAGCAATCGTCTGTTCGCGCTCATGCGGATCAGTCGATACTATTACATATATTTTATTCTCTTTTTTTATCATGATTTTGTTGCATATATCGTTTAATTTGCGTACCTTTACAGGGTAATAAATTGGAATATTCTACTCCTTTCGTCGTTGGTAAAAAGGGTTCTGATAAACGAATTTCCGGAATATTCCGGACCGGTGAATTTCCGTGTAGTCATCAGAAAACTCCAACATCCTGTCAATCTCTTCGCTCTGATGGCGCTCTTCAAGAATACATAAGCAGACACATTTTATAAAAATACTATAAGATGCCGGCTGACAATGATCGGCCACCCGGATGGAACCAAGTGGCGGTATGCTGCATAATAAAAGATAGATCGTGTTGTAGAATCGCATGAAACGGCCGGGGTTCTCCTCATAGAGAGGAAGAACCTCGGAAATGTTATTGAGCCTGTAGGAAGAGAGATTCATAAGGATACTGTTTTACTCGTTATAGCTCATTTTCCCCGTTGATGGTATTGGTTCCGGAGGTAACGGACGTTCATCGGTTTTGGGATCAAGCAGTTCGATACTATCTGCAATGAACTCGAATGAGGTACGTTTTGCTCCAGTGGAGTCTTCGTACCGAGAAGAGGTGAAATGTGCTTCAATGAAGAGTTTACTGCCTTTACGGGTATATTTCTCAATAAGATCGGCCAGACTACGCCAGGCAATGACCGGAATCCATTCAGTTCGGTCGGGGATTTGGACGTTATCGGACTTACGAGTATATCCACGTTCGGTACAGGCAATAGAGAACCGGGCATATTTTATACCTGAATCAGTTGCTTTGACTTCGGCCTGATTACCCATGTAGCCGATAAAAATAGATTTGTTGACACTCATTTGTTTGAATTTAAAGGGTTAATAATCAATTTTATTAGAAACAGGTAATCCCATGGGGTCTGTCGCTTCCTGAATAGAATCGGGACCGAGTGACCCGGTGCCAATGGTAAAGTATTCAATGCCTCCGGCTTTGTCATCGACAACAGGGCGGCCATCCTTGTCGGTTTGAAAAGGCAGCCCAGTGGTACTATCATATTTTTGAGGATTGAAAACAAAACCTTTCCAGGCACAGTACATAATGAACTTCTTCTTGAAGGAAGTAGGGGTATTGAATTTCCGCTGGGCATTGTCGTAGTTGCAGAAAGCATCCCAAAGATCCTTCCGGGGAAGACGGACATTGAGATGATCGGGTGAAGAGAAATATTCGTCGGCCCAGGAGATAAGAGTTTCTCCGATCTCCTGCCGGAGCTTACGCTGCTCAAGACGTTCGCCGGGTGCCTGAATGATACCAAAAGTGAGATAGAGTTGCACGCAGTTGGCCAGAAGGTTCCAAGTAAGGTTCCATTGATCGAAATCCCATTCGGAAAAGAAGAGGGTTCCGAAATCGTCAACGGGTTTATGCGTATCGTTATAGAAGTCGGAGAAAGCTAACAGCCATTGGCGATCGGTATAGCTGGAACCAGTACCACGAATAGCGTGGTTTGTGGCTATGTAGATTTTCGCAGAGCGTGCAAACGGGATAGTGATCCTCCGGCCCCCCTTGTAATTGACAGTCCAATCACCGGTGATGTTGGGGAATAGAAATTCAAAATTGAAGTTCTGCAGAACGTCATCAATAAAAACAAGTTTAGTGTTCTCCTGAACATCATTCCAGACAAACTGATCGGTGAACAAGTCGGGACGCTTTCCGGGAATGTAAGTAGTCGGAACAACATTCCGCATCAGTTCACCTACGAGGGATTTTCCTGAACGGCCATTCGACTCGCCTACTTCAGACTGCTTGCCATCCATGCCGATAACGGCACGGGCGACATTGTTATCCTTTGCCTCCATGACCATGTAGCCTATTGCACAAAGTTTACTCAGCAGATGAACCCGATTTTCATTTTCTTCTTCCGGAGTAATGTCTTCCGGATTTTTTCTCCAGGTGAAATTACTGGTGTTGATAAGAAATTGAAGATAATGGCTGTTAGTACCGACAGGAGAAATGGAATAGTTGTAGATATCATTCTCCTTACTAAAAGTAATGAGAGGTTTGCCGATGAATTTTGCCGGTATGGATTTTTTCTGTTCCTCCCATATTTGGTGTGCTATGTTTTCATAGCCTATTTCCTGAACGGAATCACGGGTGACGAGCCAGCATGATTTATCGAAATAGAAATATTGTGATTCGCGATTGGGCTTGATGAAGTTCGGCTGAATGAACTCGAGCAAGGATAGTTTATCAGGACCAACGTATTGTGAAACGCCTTTGATCAACATTTCATTGACTTCGGTTTTACAGTTATGCTTAGCAAACTGAAAAAGATAGTCCCGGGCATCGGAAGCCTCGATGGAACGGACAACGGGCGGATCAAGGTGAATAAACTGATAAGATTTATCCAGGCGGCGGAGACGGCCGAAACCCCGATTCTGCAAGAAATTCTGAGAATTCACATAGCAGAATTCGTATTCGGTTCGTTCGTTACCGGACCGGTCCGATTTAGTAACCTCTTTCCAGAACTGTTCGTCTTCATCGAACGGTTGGGCGAGAATGACCTGGCCATGTTCATCGAATTTCCAGCGGTATCGACCAAACAAGAACTCTGGAAGATTACAGAGGATGTCTTTATGCCGGTTGGCGAAAGCTTCATGAGAGTGCAGACACCATAGTTCCTGAAGTTTATGATCGGTCCAAGTGGTTACCTTGAACATCTCAACATATTTACCGAGTCCTTTTTTCTCATTGCAGGCAAATTCGATATCGGAAGCGAGTTCGTCTTCGTGATCGCGTAGCGTGTTAGCAAGAAGGTCATCGACACCCTTGTCTCCGGCTGGATTCTTCAAGACATGACCAACGAAGATCTCAACGTAGATATTACGATTTTTCAGGGTACGCATATACTCTTTGAAATTACGTGCTGCAAAGAAAAAGTTCTGCGGACGTTTTTCAATACGATCGTTAATACGGATATTCGCAGAGATATCATCCCAGTCAGAATCAAATACAAAGGCAACTTCCTTGACCTGACAAGTGGTGATAATGGTAACAAGATCTTCCGGAAGGGCACCGTTCAGACCAAGATTTTGAATACCACTGACTGCTATGGACGGGATACCATGTTTACATGCCTTTTCAGCTTTCTTTTCGCCTTCCTGGATATAGAGCCGGTGAATTTGTGTTTTGGCTTTGTAAAGCGCGCGCATACGCTCAGGTATGTAGATCGGAGTACTGCTTCCTCGTGGCGATTTGTATTTGTACGGTTTTCCTTCCTTGTCGAGATGGGCATCCGGAAACTGCCACCGGATGCGATAGTATTCCTGACGATCAGTATCAGCAGACTTTTTGTTAGGGTATTTACGAATGTAGGTGACGGGAAGGCCTTCAAGATCGTAGTATTCGATGATAACGTCATCGCCTTTGGGGGTTATTAATCCGCGCTCGTCAATAGTACCTGGACGAAAAGTACGTTGCTCAAAGATACTTTTGGTATCACCTATTTTATAAACCCGGGCTGTGACATCCTCAAAGGTTAATCCGGATTCGGCCAACATGCGTGCGCAGTAGCTGTTCGTATCAATTCCCTTTGCTGCTTTACTGCCTTTTTTTAATTTCACCGGTTTCTTTTTCTTGAGAACCGGACGCTGATCGAGCAGGACATTGAATTGTTCAACAAGGTAGTCGAGCGCTTCGGTGTAGGCCATGCCTTCAACAGTCATGAGGTAAGAGAGAGGACTGTTGCCTTTTACTTCATGACATCCGAAGCAGTTGAATACCTGCTTTGCCGGACTGAAGGCCAGCTTACCTTTTCCCTTGCATCGAGGACAGTCGCAAGTGTAGTCAGCACCGGAACGTCGGAGGCTCTGAAATTTCTCGACAACATCAATAAGCCTGCCTTCTGAGGCTTCCTTGATGCGTTTGATTTCGTCATCATTGTAGAACATGTTGTTATTCTTTTAGAGTTGGGACTTTTTTCTCAACCTTCAGGATGGAGTCAAAAGCCCGGGTTGCGTGCAAATAAAGCTGATCCCCGGCAACTGTCAGAGGACCGGTGAGGAAACGAGAATCAGCGAGTCTTATTATCATGGAAAGGCGCAGTGCTTCTTCAGGAGTCAGACCATTGATGGAGATTTGGTTTCGGGAGTCTATATCGACGTACATTTTTACTCTGTTTGGATTTGAGAGTTATTGTACTGCTTCGTCAAGATAACCTATTGCGTCTTCAAGCGAAGAATATGCTGAATCAAGGTTATCAACTGCGTCTGTCATTTTTTCACCTTTCTCACCATCTTGTAATGACTCAGGTAGATTGTCATAAGCTTCTTGTTCTTCATCCTTAATCTCTTCGATTTCGGTTTGCAAGTCCTGTAACTGATCTCTAATGTCCTGAATCCTTTTACGTCTGTCTTTATTCATGTTTTTCCAGTTATTAATCAATTATTTCAAATGTAACTTTCACTTTTTTACAGCGAAAGCCTTTCTTATACATCTGTTTCCATGTCAAACCAGTTCCGTCCAGCCAGTATCTGACGCAATCTCTTCGGTAATACTTTTGAGTATTCATCGCAAGTGTACCATCCGGGTAGGTTATCATGTACATTATCTCTTTACACATAGCGTTCCTTTCTTATTTGATTTGAATTAATTATTAGGGTATAGAATTCCTGCACAACCTACATTTATGGCAGGTTGCGCAATGGAATAGTAATTAGCCGACTTGTGTAAGTGGCTACATAAATGTGACGTTACAATTGTAGAACGTGAATTCCGGGTGGCGAGTCTGCCATGATGCAAAATTGCGTTCACGCTTGCGTTTATGGCATTCCGCCACATAACGGCGGCGTTCACGGTTCTTCTCCACCAGGAAGAGAATGAGGGTTTCGTAAGAAGATGCTCCGGCTGTCTCCTCACGCCCGGAGATATTGAACCGCCCGGTGATGGTGTTGCCATTGTGGTTGGCACCACGCAGGTAGCGAATGGTACATCCGTGCAGGTCGATGCCGTAGGCGGCAAGGTCGGTGAAGGGATTGCCGGTGAGGGCGATGGAAGAAGTACCCGTTTCGTGGGCGGACGTTCCGAAGCTGTCTTGAGTAGCTGCGAAAACTTTTGCATTGTCAGACATAACAATAAAGTTTTAAAATGAAAGTATCCGTGCCTTTCCCGCTGTCTATCACATCTCAAGAATGCTGTGGGCGCATTAACGCTCCACACGGGGGTACACGGATACCAAATATGGTACACTATATGTCTGGGCATAAAAAATGCCTGCACGGTAAATGCAAGCTGGTTGCCCGCATTCTTGAGAAAACTTGTAATAGACACTGCAAACATAGTGATTATTTTTGAATGGTGATACATTTTGCCCGGATTATTTTATTCTTCTGTGATTTCTTTCTCAAATGGCAGATTTAGCTGCCGGTTGTTGGCTCTCCAGTCTTCAATGGTAATACTCATCGTTTTATTAAGACGCGCTTTAGATTCATCCATGCGCTTTTTAGCATCTTTAAAATCTTTCTGCCGTTCCTGGTATTCATTGACTTCTCTTTCGATAGCCACCTGTTTTTGCTTGAGGAAAGTTTGCGGTTCGGTGAAATGCTCGAACAACACTTTGTAACACTCCATCTTATACTTCAAGACGGACTCCTTGACATCTTCATTGACCTTAGAAGCATCAATAGAGAACAGCCAACCAAAGACGAACATATAAGGGACGGCGCACATTTCACGGTCTTTACCATCAGCGGCAACTGTGGTTATCATAACCATAGTTGATGCTAAAATTTCATCCCGTTCTATACGTTGCTTTTGCGAACTCCAATCAATACCCAATGCTTCACATATTGGCTTGATAGCAACTAATTGTTCATCACTCGTGGACACTATATCCACATTGTTCACTCTGGCAATAATCTTTGTTTCCATAATTTTGTTTTTAACAGGTGATTAAAAGCGAGAATTCTCGCTTTATTCAACTCCTTTCCTGTTTAGTTATACGTTAATTATCTAAATATTCTATTCTTTTAAAAATTTCATGGATCAATTGTGGACACATAGAATTTCCATAAGCATGAAATACTTCTTCTTTTAGTCGAGATTTGCCATACAATTCAGATGATCTATCGGAAAACCCATAACCCACGCTACAAACCGATGGTTGACTAACCCACGAAATCCCAACCGATAAAGATGTTCCGGCAAACATCCGGCGCTCCTTGATAATCTCTTGGCATACATTGGAGAAGAAAGATTTTCCCGCCGGTAATCGGATGCCGTTGGAGTAAGCAACCAGATAACACTTGGCTCTTCTTTGGGGCGCACCTGCGTCAGAAGCGTACATAATCTTCCATTCTGCATTGTACCCCAGTCCGGAAAGCGAATGGAGGATTTTTGCAAAATCTCTTCCGTTGTTAACTCTTGTGATATTGGCAACGTTTTCTGCGACAACCCATCGGGGACAGATTTCATCAATCGCACGGTACATGTGCCACCAAAGCCCGGTTCTGTGTCCTTCAAGTCCGAGTTGTCCCCTTCCACCTGTCTGCTTCGCTTTACTTGCATCCTGGCAAGGGAATCCACCTGTAAGGATGTCCACTCGTCCGCGCCAAATATTAAAGTCTGTTGTGGTGATATCCGCATAACTTGTACTTTTAAATCGTTTTTCTAAAAAGCTCCGGCAGAAATCATTTATTTCGCAATGAAATAGATTTTCCCATCCTATCCATTCGGATGCAAGTTCCGGAGCTCCAATTCCGCTAAATAATGAACCGTGAGTTTTCTTCATTTCTATATCGTTTTATTTCAATTTACGCATTAATAAAACATCACAATAAGCATCAGCTTCTATTTTCTTTGACGATATCATTTTGATTTCAAAGCCAGCTTCAAAAATATCCATAAGCAGATCATCAGCTAAAAAAGAACCCCTTATTGCAATATACTCCCCAGGCAGTGTTAAACCTGATATTTCTTTTTGTATCCAATATCTAACCCACGTACATGCACCATAATTGGCAATATTGAAAATAATCTTTTCTATATCCATATTTTAGTTATTTGGTTCCATTCAGCCAATCCAAGGCACTTTGTAGATTAGTTGTGTAATCGGCATTATAGATGTATGAAACTTCATCACCTCTTTTATACTCCCGATCATTATCCGTTTCGCCTAAAATAAACTCCGCGTATGGAGTTCCTAATTTATATACACCTATACAATAAGTTGTACCTTCGTATTTCTCACTCTTTTTGAGTGCTAAAAGAAAAATTCTTTGTTCCATAACTTTTATTCCTTTCTAATTTATTAGAGGTATTTTTTCAGTTCTTCTCGATCTATAAAAAAAGCACATGCCATATATTTACCGGGTAATCCCATTGTCTGTGCTTTTGCATCATCCCCGCAAACTTTTTCAGTCCCAAAACCAACGATTGAGCCGCGTGGATCATCTTTAACATCGACTATGGTAGTAGTCATTCTCAAACCTTTATTGTCATCTGCCGCCATTCTCTTAATAGCATCCAGAATTTTATTACCATCATTATTCATATATTTAGTTACAAGTTGAAATGCTTGATAAGTTCTTCGACTGTTGCCTTGTGAGTTTTTAAATAATCGAATTTAATTAATTGGAAATACTCTTTCAGCTCAAGAAGAGAATGAATATCACTGATTACCCATTTCTTGCCATCAGTAAACCATTGATTAATGTCCGAATCATTCCGAAGTGAAGCTAATGAAAGAAATAGCTTCTCGTTATCTTTACAATTGATAAAACCGGCAAAATCTAAATCAATCAATTCACCAAATGATATAATATTTGAGGATACTCCACAAACACAAGGATATGTAACATTCTCTGGTATCCCAAATACTTTTCTATCGCCTATACTTTTTAAAGCTATCATTAGACGATTTGCGTGATTTCCGTCTTTAACAGCTATGTAACATGGTGTTGTAAATCCTTTATTTTTCTTCATTTTATATTAATTGATTTATGTAATATCTAATGACATGTTGGAAAAGAGCTATGACGATGAATAATACGAGGACTATCCAAACAGCTCTTTTTAATATAATTCTCAGTTCTTCTTTATCTTCCTGTCGCATTATTTAGATTTTTTATTTTTATGAGAACATCCTATTCCATACTTGCGTCTTAATTTCTCGATGTTTTTCGGAGTTACGTCTTTGGGATCGACAAGAACCTGAGTGCGTTCGTCAAGACGAAGCATGATTTTCTGGGCTTCTGACCTATTAGTAATAATCCGGATTAGCTCTTCTGGATTGTCATTGATAAAAAGGTTGGCTTTTTGCTTTTTAACTCTTCCTGGTGATGGACTGTGAACTATTTTCATAATAAGTATTTTGGTGTGTGGACATCCGGGAATCGAACCCGGACTGCGAGGGATGGAAACTCGTGTGCTGCCTTTACACTATAGCCCGTTTGCCGGGATGTTTCACCCGGCTTTTCTTTTGTGTAACAAACCTTAACCAGGGACTGATTACCCTACGTGTGTCCTTTCACACGGCATTAAATGATTAATAATTAAAGAATAAACTTCTACGGTCATTTGAATATAATAATTGTATAGCATATAAACCGGATTCTCACCGGGCGCATACCTTAATAGCGCATTTGGTTAAATAATATAGGGTTGATTGATAGAAGTTTCAAATCGTCTGGCACGACATTCTGTTCGCGCCCTCCTGGTTTTTCTGGCAATACAATTGCTGTGTGAAGTATTTGCAAATTCTCCGAAGCAAAAAAGGCATAAGCATACGGCAGCAATGACTTGTCTGGAAAGAGGAGAGAGGCTAAAGCTGATCCCATAGGTGGTACAAAACCACCAGGCCGAAAGCTCAGTCACCTTATTTAAACCTATCTTCTCCTTTACCCGGCGCAAGGTATTGTCTACTGTGCTGGAACTAATTTTGAGAAAATTGGCTACTTCTTTATAAGAGGCTCCCCAAGCTACGCGCTCAAGGATTTCTTTTTCTCGTTTAGCTAAAGTAACGTTAGTATTCATCATTAAGCAGGAGTTATTTCCCAAATATCTTCCGGACTAATACCATACTTAGAAAATATGGATTCAATACCAGTTTTAACATGAGCCGGCATATCAACATATTTTTTGCGACGTAAATAGTAATACTGCGCAGTAGAGCAGTTCAGAAACTCTTTGAGTTCTGCATTGAGGGCTGAGTAATTCTCTTTTGAAACCTTCCCGCAGCCTTTAGCGAATGAGTAATTTAATTTTTGAGGCATAGTTTTATTGTTATAGTGTATTTTCGCTATTGTACATGACAAAGGTTTTATATACCTTTGAAACGTTTTCTTTATGAATACAGTGCAAATATATTAGAGTTATTCCAATAATCAAATTATTTTATTGGAAATTTTCCAATTATTTTTTATGGGAAAGAATGATATTGATAGAAGAGTTGTAGAGTGGATTAGATATCTTGTTGATAATAAGATATATAAATCTGAAGCCGAGTACCTTAGAGTAGTTGGATTTGGTCCATCAAAATTATCTGAAGCTAAAAAAGGGAAAGCTGGTTTTAGAACCGAAGATATTGGATTAATTCTAATAAATAACGAAAACCTCAATGCTCGTTGGTTGATGACTGGTCAAGGAGAAATGCTATTACAAGGAACATGTAATCAAGTAGATTCTAACAAGAACGAATTACATTTGGAGCTTATTAACAAAATGCTTGATATGCAGACAGAGTTGACAAAATTGAAAATTGAAAATGAAGAGCTGCAAGATAAATTAGGTATTTCTAAAGTGGGATGAGGGTTGTGCGTGGCGGTAAATGGGGGGAATTAAATAAAAAATAATGTGATTTATTTATATAAGAACTGATATTAATGGATTGAGAGTTAATTAATAAAGAGAAAAATAGACCTATCAGTTGGGGCTTTGTAGGTTTTTTGTGTTCCGATTGTATCCCGCATGATTAATAAATTGCTGGTTGTCAATCTTGAAGGTATTACGCCAGGAACCTCTTGAAGCTCTTGTAACTAACTGAATTTCAGTATAAGTTACAGGAGTTTTTTCTTTTTAGGATTAAAAAAAGGATTAAAACCAGAGAAATGCCAATGTTTTATTGGGTTTTCGAGGAATAGCAAAATAGAAAATCCTTACTTTCTTAAAACATTTCTATCATCCAATAAAATAAGAGCCTGAGAGCGTCTATTTCTCATTTCGGTATATCTATCGTCGATTTCATAATAATAAACTCAACGGAAGGCAAACAATATACTGTACTCTCATCTTATAGGTCTTTGTATTTCGATTCTCACAGAAGTATTATATTATCTGGGTATGGCTTTGCGATTCTAATCCAATTACAGAAACTTATCTTTGTTATTCTTTACGTTTCTCTGCTATTCGGCTGCGTTTAGTAGTAAATAACAGCAATGCGCAAACGAACAGCTTATTAGCTTGGGATAACTGTACATTCTCAATAGTAATTCAAATTATCTCTGATAGTGATTCTTTATTAATGGCAAAGAAGGAATCGGCAGAATATATACTTTGGTTTCAGCCTTTCCAAAATTGTCTTAATAATACTGTTTATGCTATCATCTATCCCGAACTTACATTCGGGATAGATAGGTATCATTAGCAATATTTTCAGGCATTTTACAACCTCTTCTCATCTTACTGCGCTTCCTTATATCCTTAGACTGATTCCAAGTGGTAGTAATCAAATAAATATCATCAGTTATAAAATGAGTCAAAGACTTATATACATGTCAATTATCTACAATTTACATTTCCCTCCGCTTCTCAGTGTCTAATTGAAGTCATCAATATATTACAACTCCCTTAATATTATGGAGTCCATACATTGAACGTTTACTTTTCGCTACGTTTAGTTTAATACTATTATATTGAGACCTTCGGACTCAAAGATAGCCCTTCCTTTGCAAGATGTAACCATCCACTTTTTTGCATTGATAATACAAGTTGTCTTTTTACATCTTTCATCAATGATTCTTTGCTGTACGAACCATAACGAGCTTTTGTATTATTTTGTAACCTTTTAATAACTTGCCTTGTATTGCGTGGATTTTTAGATTCATCAACCATCTCTTTTATTCGCTCTTCTCCAAGCATGAAGATTCCGTATAACTTAACAAAGTCAAGAATTTCTTTTTGAGTTTTTCCTTTTGCATCAAGAATTGGTTCATTACAATACATATCCGTAAACTGAATATCCTGTAAGCTATCCCAAAAGAAAATATACAATAAACCAAAATATGTAACGCTTTCCGAAATAGTACCAATCCCAAGTCGGTTTTTAATTTTAGTATGACCTCCTTTTGCCGTAAATTCAATACGGAGTATATCTCTGCCTTCATTTTCTTTCAAGAAGCGTTTTTGTTCCTCCGTTTTTATTTTTTTCTTTCGAAAGTCCTTTGATATTTCAAGCACCTTATTGTACATAGTAATATTAAGTCCTTTGGATTCAAATTTTTTGTAACTTTTTCTTAGTGCTGGTTCATAGTGAACGCTCCGATACCCAACGAATCTATGAAGGACTTCTGAGCATTTTTCACTCACTTCTACGTTTATTCCAATTTCAATTCTTGCTATATTAAGATGCTTTGCCTTGCTATATTTAATACCAAGAAGTGAAAGAAGTAGCTTTATAGCATCTTCGTATTCATGAGTAAAATCATTCAGAGTATCTCCGATAGAATTTTCTCCAAGATACCACTTTCTCAAACTTCCTCTAACGGTCAGAAATCTTCCAAAGCCAACGCTACTAACTCGCATATAGTTCTTTGCGTGATAATTGTCTGGATTATACAGCTTAAACGTATGCTCATTATTAAAATTCTCGTATAAACCTTCTTGCCCTTCAAAGAATGACTTTGTCAGATGCTTAATAACACTTACCTCTGCACACCAGAATAGAATATTATCAGTCATTCGGCACCTCCTCTTTTTCGATTAGTTTGTATACATCGCTTCTTTTGAACCGATAGTTTCTTTTGGCTTCTGGATTAACGGGCAATAATTTACCTTGCTTTATCCTTCTACCTAAAGTTTGATGAGAGATTTGTAACATCTCCACCACTTCGTCAGAAGTCAAAAGGCGGTCTTCGCCCATGAATTTCGTAAAATTCTTTTCAATATAATCTGAAATCCAACGTTTCCGCTGATTTATCAAACTAATCTTTACCAAATAATCAACTCTCTGCTTTAGCATTTCGTCCATCTCTTGACAGATGAAGACATTTTCTTTTTTTGCTTTCATTTTTATATGATTTTAAATGGCGAGTTTCTCGCCATGGTTAAAACCATACTTATAACAGGGATTTTATTGATCTATCACTGTTTTGGTATTTTTTAACAATTTGATTTTGAAGAAAAACATGAGAAGTCGAAATAAATTATTGGGTTTTCTCCTAATTGAAGGTTGATAGTAATTTGATATTTTTAACAATAAATATGATATGGTACTTTCGTAATAACTAAAATGAAATTTTGTATTCTAACGGAATGTATTCGCCATATCTACCAAATGAACCACTTCTATATGTCATTTCAAAATAATGAGATAATTCTATCTTATCGGAAATATTGGAACTTAAAACTCTTTCATAAACATATATTTTAAGCTGCATCTTTCCTTTCTTTTCTTGTAATTGAGGACAGTTATATATTGCATTTTCTAAATCGAGCTTTAATACTTCGGGGTCTTCACACGTCCAGTGCATTAAATCAGTAGAATTGTTAGGTAATATTTCCCATCTATTAGTTTTCTTATCTTTCTTTATGCTTAGGTCTAAATATCCTCTATGCTTATATCTTTGTTCCTTGAATTCTATATTAACATAACTATTGACAGGAATATGCCTACCTTCTATTTCTATACAACCAGCCTTATAAATATTCTCATTAGTGATATAATCATAAATGAATTTTTGCATGACTGAATAGTTTAAAGTATCGGAAAAGTTTGCCAATGAAAGTTTCCCTTCTTTGTCTATAATACAACGATAATAATAATCAAAACGCTCATTCTTATTATTGGTTACGGGAGAAATTGCCAGTTCTGCAATGTCAATTTCAATATTAGGTTTAATAGATAAAATATCTTCAGTAAAGATATCATCCGCTTCGATACGTTTTAATAGTGCTTGTTCCTCTTCCTGCCTTTTCTTATTCGCAATGGCTTCTTGCTTTGCCTCTTCTTGCTCCCATACTACTTCTACCCTTTCTGTTTCTTTAATAGTAAATCCCATGTTTTTTAAGGCAAAATACCCCATTCTCGTACCATAGTTGTAATATAACGCTATCAGATATTTTTCGGCATAATCCAAGTGCTTATCCAAAGTACGGAGTATTCTATCAGCTTCATCACTGAAATTGATATTATTGGCATTAGCAAAGAACCACCGCATACGTTCGTTATATTGGCAAGAATAACTTATTTTTCTTGCCATATCGGTTGTAACAAAAGATTGCTGATTCTTCTTGGTTTGAGAATAAACACTCTGAAAGGAAAGGGAAAGAAGCATTATAACTACAATAGTTATATTCTTTGGAAACATAGATTTCATTTTTTGAGAAATTATTTTTCCTAACAGACAACCAATGAAAGGTAGTTTTACAAAAAAAAGAAGTGGGTTGCCGTCCATATCTTGCAAGGTATCGCCAAACACCCGTACATACACGAACAAACAACCCACCCTATACGGGTGAGCTATCTGACGTGTCTTGTATGTACTTAAATTGGCGATTTTAGCAAGATAAGACACCTCTTTTACTCAATCGTTCCTATTTGGAACGGTGCAAAGATAGTTAATTACTTGCTATTCATCGTTGTTTATCCTTAGTTTTTTAATTCTTAATAGAAAGACAGTCTCCGTAAGGAAGCTGTCTTATACGTCTCGTATGTACTAAGACAATTGGCGATTTTAGCAAAATGAAACGTAATGTATTTAGGAAGTCTTACTCCAAACCGATTCCATCGCTTTTTGCAATTCTCTTTTTGACAAATTGATATATCGTTGGCTCATTCCAATATCCGAATGACCCATTAAATCACATATCATAAATGCAGAGATTTTTTCCGAAGCTCCCAAAATTGTCCCGAAGGTATGTCTTGCCACATGCGTAGTTAGATTCTTGTCAATCCCTGCGATTTTAGCCAAATCTTTCAAATAGCGATTCATTACCTGAATATCAATTCTTGGGAACACATGATTTTGAGTATCCTTATATTGATTTTTATACACTATCAATATAGCCCTCGCTTGCTTGCTGATAGGAACAAAAACAGAGTGGCTTGTTTTTACTTGCTCTTTTTCAAAAGATGTCATTTTTTCATTTATATGCTCCCAAGATAAATCCATTGCATCCGAAAACCTCAATCCTGTTTCAGCGCAAAACGTAAATATATGCTTTGTCAATTTCATGGAATTACAAGCAGATTCAGGAAGTTTTGCTTTCTTAAAATTGGAATATTCTTCTTTGCTTAATGCAACTTCTTTATGTTTACCAAGTTCAATAGGATAATTTGTAAATGGGTCTTCAATATTGTATTTCCCTATTCTGTTAGAGAAACGAAGAACCGTTTTTAGCAACTTTAGCCTCTTGGCTACCGTGTTTTGCTGATTTGGAATAGGTCTTTCCTCCCGTAGGTATTTAACAAACTGCACAACGAATTTATAATCAATTTGCTCAATTGTTAATTCTTTGCGATATTTCACTTTAGAAAAATCGACCAAAACGTTTTTGGCAATCCGATAGTTGTTTTTAGAACCTGGCTTTAGTTCCTTAAATTTTACATAATCATCAAAGGCTTTTGAAATAGTAGGATATACCAATTTATTCTCCATAATTTTCACTTCATCCAAAGGAAGCCCTTTCAATATTCGCTTCATTTCTTCAAGCGATGCACTTTCCTCCAATGCTTCTTTTTTCCGTTTGTACTTCTCAAACTCTTGCTTTCTTTCCGACAAATAGCTATTGATTTTTACAGAATCTTCGCTTCTTTTGTCCACCAACTCTGAATTCTGAATCCAATATTTAGGCTCAATACTTTTGCCCGTAGGTACTCTGTACTGCTTTCCCTCAAAGTAGATTAAAAACTCAATTCTCGCCTTTCCGCCCTTCGTTACTAAATCTTCACGAATGAGCAATTTAATTTCTTTTGCCATATCAATTATCTTGTTGATTTACTATATAAATAACTCCAGTTGCTTTTTTACTGAAATTGAAAATGTTAATATTTTGTTTAATTTCATTACTTAGCATGGACTAATTTATATATAATATTTTGATATATAACGATTTGAATCAAAATTTTATCTAACAAAATAAATAAAATGAAATAAATTAATTGAATATTATTGCAAAATAATTACTTAATCATTTGGTAGTGATTGGGGAATTTGTACCTTTGATTTTCTTTTATTCCAAAGTCATGAGGCATATAAAATTATCGGAAACGGAGAAGAAAGAGTTGTCAAGGTTGTATGAAACAAGTACAAATGCTGTCATTAAAAGACGGTGTAAAGCTCTACTAATGTCAAACATGGAAGTTCATTCCATGCAAGAGATAGTGGATGAGATTGGAATTTGCCGAACTACGCTTTATCATCTTTTCAATCGTTGGGAGTTTTCGACCAATCGCAAAGATAGATTTAAGGCTTTGAGTATTGGCAAAGGTCGAGGAGCCAAGCCCAAATTAGATTCAGTAAAAGATGAGTTGCCTAAATTGGGTGAGAAGTACAACGGAAAAACGAGTGTTATACTTCGGGTACTTGAAGAAAAATATGGGATAAAAGTTTCCAGACCAACTTTGCAGAAGTATTTAAGTTCAACATAAGCAAAATATAATTGAAATCTATATGATTTTGGTTTTATTTGCTTAAAAATCAATATATTTGCGAATGCCTTGAAAATTATAAATCAACATGGCATACACATTAATCCTAAAATTTTCTTTTATGGCAAAGACAATAAATGAAATCGGGCATAACTTAGAACTTAAACAATTTGTTATTCATCAAGTTGTTAAAGATGCTGGAGATAGAAAAACAGCAATAAAGATTGCAGAAAACCTTATTGCGATTACTAAAAAAGAGAAACAATTTATAGGTAGTGTTAATAAAATATATAGTCAAAAATCTGGACCAACTTATGGCATTTTCGGGGATGATGATACCACTTTCAAACTACTGCTAAAAAAGTATCGTGCCGATAATGATTTTCTTTCTTTTTCCGTCAATGCCACAAATCACTATAAGTCTAAAATATCAACTTCAGCTCCTGCTACAGGAGGCTTCATTATTTATGCTCATTATCTGAATAAAGATAATAAGAATGAATATATATTTGTTTTGACTATTAACAACAAAGATGGATACGTTGTCAGCGAAAACGACTTAACAATTAGAAATATCAAAAATCTTGATTTGAGTAAAATTGATGTCGCATGTAGAATAAATTTGACTAAGTGGGAATTGATAGAGACTGGCGTCCCACAAGAAAGTAAGACTTACTTATCATTTATAAAAGGGAAAAAGGGAGTCAGTTTTTATTTCATGTCTTTTATTGATTGTGCAGACAAGACAACAAGTACTGAATCTACCAAAAGACTAATTACAGCTATCGATAGTTTTTGCAATAAGAAAGGATATGATAGGAAGGATATAATCAAGAAGAGGAATGATATTTTTGATTATTGCAATGAAAGCATGAAAAATAATCAAGAAATTTTGCTTTCGACCATATCTGCCATAATGGATATAGAAAATCCAAACGAATTTATGGAATTTGCAGGAGATGAAGATTTCGGCGTTAGTCCTATTATTAGTGGTGATCCAGCAAAGCTTAGACGTATAAAGTATGTTTATTACAAGGATAAAGAAATTACAGTTGGGTTTGATAATGTATTATTGAACAAAAATGTTTTTTATGATTCGCAAAAGAAACAATTGACCTTTAAGAATTTACCAAAAGGACTGGTAGATGAATTAGAAAAATAAATGCTATCAAGGATTGAAAATATTATTAGAACATCTAAGAGTAATTTTGACGTTAACTCAGGGGTGTGCTTTTGTTCAGATTATAAAGTTTCGGATAAAGAATGCTTAGTATATTTGGATGAACAGGGATGTTTTGAACAGCCCATCTTTGTAGATGATTTATCCGATAATAGCAATATAAATTTGGAATTATCTTTACATAGTCTAACCAAAATAGGTTTTTATTATTCTTTTGAATCTTTCATTGTAAATAATAGGTATGCTTTTCCTGATTCTGATTTCTATATCTACGACATAGACAGTTCTCAATCTAAAAAAAATGAGAATTTAGCAAAGCACGAAGCGATAATTAATCTTATCAATTCCATTAAAAACATTGCTAAATATTCATATTTTGACGCAGGCGTTGATAATGCAATAATATTTAGAGAAGACAAATCCCTTTTTTTATCATTTGAATTTGATATAAATACTATTCTTGCTATTAAGGAAAGCGAAGTCGAAACCATCAATAAAGTCTCGAGTATATTTTTGGATTCGGTAAGTGAGAAAAAACTTCTTTTTATCAATGAATTGATAAATTTGCTCACAAATGAAAAAAATGAATCACAAAGATTTATATTCCTATTATCAAGCATTTCTGATTTTTACGAAAAAAGCACAAATGCTTATCAATACTATCTGAGAGATTTTTCATATAACAAATTGAAAATTGAATTGGATTCAAAGGCTTTGGAATTCGCACAAAAGATTCAATCTGTCATAAATGAATCTCAAACAAAGCTAATAGCAATTCCTACGGTTTTCGTATTAGCCTTTGTATCTTTTGATTACTCAGATTTACTATCAAATAAGAATATATTCACAATTATCAGTTTGTTTATTTTTGCTATATTGATTCAACTTTTCCTGAACAATCAATTTAGTACTTTGCGATTTATTAATGAAAATGTAATATCCTATAAAGATACATTTAAGCGCAACGATATAGATAAAATATCTTCTAAATTTTCTTTGGTAGATAAAGAACGAGAAAAACAGGAAAAGCGACTTATTTTAATAGAAGCAATCTTATGGCTGATTCCAGTAGGCTTATTATGTACATGGTTATTTGGCATTGGCTATAATCTTCTTGCTTATATGTCAATTGCCATTGTTTTGATTATTTTTCTTATTAAATTATTCGTATTAAAATGATAAATTTTTCTGATTCACAGCTTTTTAGTATAGTTATACATAAGGTTGGAAATAAAAGCAAAGAAGAAGTTTGTAAATTTTCTGATTCACAAATTGAACCGAGTATTGAAATACGAAGTTTATTGCTTCATTATTTTGTCACTCCTTTTAAATCGCAAGAATATAATTGCTTTTTTCATGACGTTGATTTGAAATTTAATGAAGTTTATTCATATGTATCAGAAATTTTTAGAGACCCTAAAAATTTTCTTCAGCAGTCAATTAATCTATCCAAACATTTATATGAAAAAAGCATTCATCCCAAGATACAAGGAGGAGAATTTTATGCTACATATTTTAAAGAATGTAAGATTAATGACGAGATTGTTGATGCCATAGGATTGTTCAAATCTGAGAACAAAGACACATTCTTAAAAGTATATCAGTCAGGAGGGAAATTTGAAATTCAAAGTGATGAGGGGATTAACATTAATAAATTAGATAAGGGGTGCATTATCTTTAATATGAATAAAGAATCTGGGTATATAGTCCTGAACGTAGATAATAAAAACAAAGGAGAAGAAGCAAAGTATTGGACTAATGATTTTTTGCATATCCAACCACGAAAGGATGATTTTTATTACACCCAGAATATTTTGTCTTTGTGCAAAACATTTGTCACAAATGAACTTCCTAAGGAGTTCGAGGTCACAAAAGCGGATCAAGCAATACTCTTGAATAAAAGTTTAAATGCTTTAAAAAATGGAGAGCAAATCGAATTAAAGAAGTTTGCTAAAGACGTTTTTACACAATCTAATATCATTGATAGTTTTGAACGATATAAAAGTCAGTATTTAGAAGAAAGGAATATTCAACTTGAAGACACATTTAATGTCTCAGAAACTGCTATAAAGAAAAAGGCAAAAGGATTAATGGCTACTATTAAATTGGATAGAAATTTTGAGATTAATATTCATGGAGGAGATGAGTATATGGAAAGAGGATATGACAAAGAAAAAAAGTTGAATTTTTATCGGTTATTCTTCGTAAATGAAAAATAGAGAAACAACATAATTACAAACAAGGATTAAAACAAGGATTAAAAATTTGGCGGACTATGATAAGCTATGATATACTAATTTCTCAAACTTCATCCTTCTTGGTAGATTTAGAGAGAATTAGCCAATCAGTACAATTATCGGCAAATTAAACAATAGACTCGCCAGGAACCTCAATAGTAGTAAAGCGCTAATTACTGATAAATAAGTAATTAGCGCTTTTTTATTTTAAGTCTTGAAGTGGCACTACAATATTCCGGGGTCAACGTAAAAATCTGAGGGGTAAATTTTAAAATTAGTATTTTTGCCTTCAAATTTATTTAGTATGGATTCCAATGGTTATCGCTTTTTGCTTCCTGAAGGTACTTTAGATTACTTTGATCTTGTAGATGTGCAGGAAACCTGTTACAGATTCTATCAAGAAGGATATTAATGAACTGAAAGGTAGGGTTCAGTATTATGAGGGGAAAAGTATAATAGGGAACAATCAAATCTAACCATAGGTTACAATTGTCTTATGGTTATGGAACAGATATTTAATGAGGAACAGCAGGAAAAAGCGCAATTCATTTCGAATCATCCTTTGGCTAAGTTATCGGACTTGCGCTCAAATGAAATAAAAGATTTGGCGACAGTGTAGTGTTGCTATTCAGGCAAGATTGACGGTAATGGTTGTGCTTTCCGACTGTTGACGAATTTATACTTCTTCTCAATAGCTACGTTGTTATTACCTTGAAGGGTAGTAATGATGCCAAAATTGACTATTGTAAGGCATTGGAAAAGTCACACACGGAACATTCGACGGAAGGCTTTCAGCAGTTGGTTGTTGAAGTGGAGATAGCTGCTTTGCAGAGGTTTTGTCTATCATAGCTTAACAGGTTATTTGAGAAGAAGTAAATTGTAGACATATGGATATTAAGGATAAAATAACTCAAACCCTCATAGGTATAACTGCTCAATTGCAGGAAATAAGTTCAGAGTTCTATATTATAGGTGCGTCTGCTATGATTTTGTCGAATATAAAGATAGGAGAAACATCAGATATTGATATTCTGACAACTGAAATGAATGCATCTAAGTTGCAATATTTACTGAAAGCGTATATGGAAGTTTCCCCTGAAACCAAAGAGAATGATTTATTTCACTCTAATTTTGCCAGATTTAATCTTCCTCTAATGGATATAGAGGTCATGGGAAACCTCCAAGTCAAGAAGAATAATATTTGGCAACCTGTTTGTGTACAAGAATATAGAGAAGTTTCAGTTGGAAAAATGATTGTCAGAATACCAACAATTGAAGAGCAAAAAAGAATTTTATCTCTTTTTGGTAGAGAAAAAGATTTAAAAAGACTTCAAATATTGAATCAGTACTCTTTATGATGTGTCATATAGGGAGTATCATTGGATATCAGATTATATTATAATGGAGCAGACTCTCCGGAAAGGAGAGATTCTATATTTATCAGTACCTGTATAATTATTCAAGTACTTGTTTCTCAGCTTTTAAAGATGAAGTACATTTTATCATAGGAGTGTATTTCAGCCCATCGGTTTCTTGCTTTTCATTTATTTTTGAAAAGCCTAAACTTTCGTAGAACCTCACAGCATAGGATGAAGAATTTACAGTTATTTTGTCTGCTATTTGATTTGCATAAGCATAGTCGAACAATTTTCTGCCTATACCTTTGCGATGATGGTCGGGATTTATAAAAAACAGAGAGATATGTGCACCGTTGAGCTTAGTCCCGATAATACCGATAAGCTCATTGTTATCAAAAGCTCCGCAAACAGTGAGTTCATTCATCAGCTTTTTGTTGTGGATGAACTTTTTAAATGTTTCTAATCCGTTGGTGTCAAAGTCGGTTGTTCCGCACTTGGTAAATACATCAAGTGATAGTGCAACCGCTTTGTCATATTCCTCATGATTTAATTGTCGGATATTCATACTTTATTTTGTTAAATTCTTCGCCATCCAGTAATTAGTCAGACAAAGCTGATTAGCCCTGCGCTTTTGTTCTACTTCTACTATGTAACCCTGTTTTTCAAAAAAAGGACGGGCGGTTATGCTTACTTCTGATGTAATGCGCATAATCCCTTCTTTAATAGCATATCGTTCTATTTCTTCCAAAAGCATAGTTGCGATACCTTTACCTTGAAAGTCTTTGTGGACGAACATAGAGTGTAGGTATCCTTGTGGGGTGATGGATGAGAAACCTACGAGTTGAGACTGCTGATTAACGGCAACAATAAAATAGTGAGTTTCTATCATCTTTCCTATTTTGGAAAGATCATCTCCGCACGATGCCCAGTCTTCAACTTCCTCTTGTGAATAATCATGCCTGTTTATTACAAGTACGGTATTTTTATATAAATCCTTTAGCTCAACGATGTCCGATTGTTGTGCTACTCTGATCGTGAAATCTGTTTTCATTTTCTATTTTGAATCAGTGATTGAATGTTAGAACGTATATCTGCTTTTCCGAAGTGTCCTTAAATACTTCTTCTTCAAAACTTCCAAACTTGTGGATGATATTAAATCCGGCCCATTTCAGATATGAATCTAATTCCTGAGGGAAAAATAATCTCATATCCATATTTTGAATTGACTGAAACTCACCATTTATAAAATAATGCCATTTTATACGGTTTATTTGAGTTGCATTTTCATAATGCATTATTTGTTTTATCAATACTTCCCTACCATCATTGGTTGTATATTCGGCAATTACTTTTTGTTCTTTTTCGCTTTCGACAATATACTGAATATTGGGATTAAAGCAGTCTAACAGAAATAATCCTCCTTTTTTGAGATGATTTTCAACACTCTTTAGTGCTTTAAATAAATCTTCATTTTTATATAAATGATGGATTGAATTGAAAGGAATAAAGATAAGGTCGAATTTCTCTTGTAAATTTAATGTCCTGATGTCTGCTTCAATAAAATTGATCTCTAATCCTGCTTCGAAAGCTTTTATTTTTGCTTGCTTCAGCATTGATGGAGTGTAATCAACTCCACTGATATGGTATCCGTCTTTTGCGATTGGAATCGTAAGCCTGCCTGTGCCACAGCAGAGTTCAAGTATTTTAGCATTCTTGTTTTGAGGTAACCACTTCTTATAAAATTGCAAATCAGATAAGAAGATGTTTAATCCATCATATATATTTGCGTCATAAATCAAATCACCAACTCTATAATCTGTATTCATTTTATTTTTAAATTATATTTATTGTACAATCTTATTGAAGTGCATTTTTATTAGTGCTAACTTGTTTATGGGTATAACTCAGATATCTTTATCATGCTATACGTTAGTAATAGTGTGTGCCTTTTCCTGAAATTTATGTATATATGCGCAAAATTAATAATTTCAATCATAATCTTGTGAATCAAATAAATAAAAAAACAACTCTTCTGAGAAATATCTTGTATTCCTAAAAGCATTCAACCGAAAAGACGCACTCTTTTATATGCTAAATAGCATAGCTAATGGGGGCTACGTATGACCTTGCCGTTGGATTTATAAGTAATAGCCTTGTGAAAGTGATTTGTTTATATGGTAAATGCCTTATTATACGAAGCGCTATTATGGTGGAATATCTATGCGAAAAGAGGGATTAATAAATAAGTTCCTCTTTTCGCATTAGATATTCTACCTTTATTTTTCTCATGGATGGTAATTTTGCTGATATAGATTTATTAATGAATATAAATACCATGAAGAAAAAAACAATTACTCTTACAGCAGTGTCACTTGTGGTGGCAAGTTGCGTAATGGCGCAAACTCATCCCTTTCAAGATGAGTCGCTCAGTTTTCACGAACGTGCCAAGAATCTGGTGTCGTTACTTACTTTGGAGGAAAAAATCAATCAGGTAGGACATCAGACATTGGCTATTCCCCGTCTGAATATAAAGGGATATAATTATTGGAATGAGGCCATTCACGGTGTTGCCCGTTCCGGACTGGCTACTTCGTTCCCGGTATCGAAAGCGATGTCGAGTACTTGGGATTTACCGTTGATATTCGATTGTGCTGTGGCTACATCAGATGAGGCACGTGTATATAGTAATACAAAGGATAAAGGTCTTATTTACTGGTGTCCTACTATTAATATGAGCCGTGACCCGCGTTGGGGACGTGATGAAGAGAACTATGGTGAAGATCCGTTCCTGACGGGAAAAATAGCGGTGGAATATATAAAAGGTATGCAGGGAGACGATCCGAAATATTATAAGACAATAGCGACAGCCAAGCATTTTGCTGCAAATAATTATGAGAAAGGACGCCATAGTACATCGTCGGATATGGATGCGCGTAACTTACGTGAATATTATCTGCCTGCTTTTGAGATGGCCGTTAAGGAGGGCAATGTACGCTCTGTCATGAGTGCGTATAATGCACTAAACGGTATTCCTTGTGGTGCTAATCATGAATTGCTTATCGATATTTTACGTACAGAATGGGGATTCAACGGCTTTGTTACTTCGGATTGCGGTGCGGTAGATGATGTTTACCAATCGAACAGGCACCATTTTGTGAATACTGCTGCTGAGGCTTCTGCGGTATCTATTGTGAATGGAGAAGATTTGAATTGCGGAAATACCTTTCAGGACTATTGTAAAGAAGCGATTGAAAAGGGATATATGCAAGAAGCGGATCTTGACACTGCTCTTGTAAGAGTATTTGAGGCGCGTTTCTCTGTCGGTGAATTTGACAATGCTTCCAATGTTCCTTGGAGAAGTATTTCTGACGATGTTCTTGATTGTGAAGAGCACCGTCAATTGGCATATAAGGCAGCACAGGAGGCTATCGTTTTGCTGAAAAATGACAATAATATACTCCCGCTCGATAAAACGAAAAGTGTTGCCGTTATCGGTCCTTTTGGTAATACAATCACTCTTGGAGGGTACTCCGGTTCACCAACGGCGCTAACTACTCCGTTTGGTGGCATTGCTGAAAAGATTGGGTACGTGGTAAATGACGGAACCATACAGTTTGAAGATTGTGAGGAACAAAGTGTACCGTCGGATAGCAAACGATTGACACATGAAGCTAACGGGTCTGCCGGAAATTTGGGATATATTTTCAATGGCGATTGGGTTGCTTTTAATGATATTAATTTGGGAGAAGGAAAATCAAGAGTTGACATTTATTCGGGTGCCAAGAACAACAATGCGACCATTGTAAAGTTCTATCTTGATGAAATAGATGATACACCGGAGGCGACTGTCACATGCCCTGCAACCGGTAACTGGAGTAAGTATGAAATAACGACTGCGGAAGTCGACCCGAATGTATTCAAGGGGGTACACAAGGTGTACGTACAGTTTGAAGGCGGAACAAACGGGGATAAGTATTGTGCGAATATGGACTGGTTTAAATTCTATGATCCGAATGCAAACAATCCGCTTGAAGAGGACGGTCCGCTTTACCTTTATAAGGGATGTGCAGTTACGGGGACGGCTGAAACAAACCTTGAGAGAGCCAAAGAAATAGCTGCCAAGGCGGATGTCGTTATATTTGCTGCCGGGACAGACCTTACCGTTTCCGATGAAAGTCATGACCGCACTAATCTTAATTTGCCGGGTGACCAACAAAAACTTTTGGAAGCTGTTTATTCGGCTAATCCGAACGTCATATTGCTGTTGCAGACTTGTTCGTCCGTGACAATCAATTGGGCTAAGGAGCATGTTCCGGCTATTATCGAAGCCTGGTACGGTGGGCAGGCACAAGGAAAAGCGATTGCTGATGTTTTGTATGGAGATTATAATCCTTCCGGTAAACTGACTTCTACTTGGTATAATGCGCTGAGTGATTTACCCAACGGTATGCTCAATTATGATATCCGCGATGCAAAATATACTTATATGTATCATGACAAGACTCCGCTTTATCCATTTGGATATGGTATGAGTTATACCACATTCGAATATCAAAAATTGAATATTAGCAAGAGCAGGCTCGCGGCAGGAGAGGAGTTGATTGTTAGTGCGGACATTACCAATACGGGCAAGTATGCCGGTGCGGAAATCGTTCAGTTATATGCTCATGTAAATTCAAGTATAGAACGTCCGCTTAAACAGCTTGTCGGATTTGCACGTGTAGAATTGGAGCCCGGTGAAACGAAAACTGTCACAATGCCATTGAAGCACGAACAATTGTCTTATTTTAATGAACAGACGAATACATTTGATGTGGAAGAAGGAAGCGTTGATATTTACGTTGCTGCAAGTTCGGCTGATGTACGGTTGACAGGTAAAATCAATACGGAAGCTGCAACTGTTAAAACCACTTATAAATCGGCTCCTACCGGTATACAGGATGTAATAAATAATCTTAAATTGCAAAACGACCGGATATACAATATTTCCGGTTATTGTGTCGGTACTGTTGAAGACTTCGAAAGATTGCCTAAAGGTTTTTATATTGTCGGTAATAAGAAAGTGATTAAGCAATGACTGTCTGGACATTTTAAGAACTTGTTTCAATTTTCCTCTTAAAATTAACCTCAGTCCGCTATAAGAATCATCTTGTAGCTTTTAGGAAAAACAGTTGCTAATACAAAGCAAGATTTCAGCAAAGTTTTGCATCAAAATATGGAAAGGGTGTCAAAAGTCGAACTTTTGACACCCTTTATGGTTATTTTCGTTGAACGAAAAGCGATTATGCTTTTTCTTTTAAGATCACATCATGGGCGCCACCTTCAACAATACTTGTTGAAGAAACCATTGTGATTTTAGCATTTTTCTGTAATTCAGGGATATTGATGGCGCCGCAGCTACACATCGTTGCTTTTATCTTGCCTAATGTTACGGCAAGGTTGTCCTTCATTTTGCCGGCATAAGGTACGTAGCTGTCTACTCCTTCTTCAAATTTCAATGATTCCGTTCCTCCCATATCATATCGTTGCCAATTTTGTGCGCGATTGGAACCTTCGCCCCAATATTCCTTCACATAGTTGTTTTTGATACAAAGTTTTTTAGTAGGTGATTCATCGAAACGGGCAAAATAACGTCCCATCATCAGGAAATCGGCTCCCATTGCCAAAGCAAGTACCATGTGATAGTCCTGAACCAAACCGCCATCGCTGCAAATAGGTACATATATGCCTGTACGGGCTTTGTATTCGTCACGAGCTTTGGCTACGTCTTGCAAGGCGGTAGCCTGTCCGCGACCAATGCCTTTCTGTTCGCGGGTGATGCAGATGGATCCCCCTCCGATACCTACTTTGATAAAATCTGCACCAGCTTCCACTAAATATTGGAATCCTTCTTTGTCGACAACATTTCCGGCACCGACCAGCACTTTATTGCCATACTCTTTTTTAATCCATGTCAATGTTTCGTATTGCCATTCCGAATATCCATCGGAAGAGTCAATACAAAGTACATCTACTCCGGCTTCAATTAATGCGGGTACGCGGTCTTTGTAATCGCGACTGTTGATGCCGGCACCGACTAATAATTTTTTGTCCGGACTGGATACTTCGTTCGGATTTTCTTTATGGCTGTCGTAGTCTTTGCGAAATACGAAATAGGCTAAGTTTTGATCTTTATCGATTATGGGGAGGGTGTTGAGTTTATGATCCCAGATAATCTGATTGGCTTCACTGAGAGTCAGGCCGACTTCACCCACGATCAGCTTTTCAAAAGGGGTCATGAAATCTTTGATCTTTTTGTCGCGGGCATCTCTTGAAATACGGTAATCACGGCTGGTGACGAGTCCGAGCAATTTGCCGTTCGGAGTACCGTCATGGGTGATTCCGATAGTAGAATGGCCGGTCTGTGCGAGTAAACGGAGTACATCGTCCAATGTGTGTTCCGGAGTCAGGTTGGAATCACTGGTTACAAAACCGGCTTTGAACTTTTTGACCTTCCGAACCATCTCAGCCTGGTTGGCGATGGGTTGTGAACCGAAAATGAAAGAGAGACCTCCGTTACGTGCCAGTTCGATGGCCAATTCGGGGCCTGATACTGATTGCATAATTGCCGAAACGAAAGGAATGTTCAATTCAATTGCTGATTGTGTACCGAGATTGTACTTTACCAATGGTGTTCGTAGCGAAACATTAGAAGGTACACACTGTTTGGTAGTAAGACCGGGAATAAGTAAATATTCACCAAAAGTTCTGGAAACTTCTTCTACATAAATAGCCATAATATTTCTTGTTTTATGGCGTGCAAAATTACTCATTTTTTTTATATTTAAAGATAAGCGGAGAGTTTTTTGTGAGATAGCGGCTAATATTAGTCTGGTTACCGGTTGAAACGGTTGTAGCTTCTCTGTTTTAAGACAACTTAGTAAAATCGCAATTATCAGTGATGGCCTTTAGGGTATGCGAATGATAATTATCCGTTTTGATTGCCGGATAGTATTGGTTATGTTGCTTATTTCCAAAGGAATATAGGAATGCAACTTTATTGGCCAAAAGTATGTATTTAATAGAGAGTTAAATATATACTTTTGGATACATAAAGTATATACTTTTACACCTTAATAGTATATATTCTTATTCTATGAGAAATGGATGGCTTATTTTCCTGTTAACATTGTTAATTAGTTTAAAGCCTATCCCCAATCCTCTCCGTGGGAGAGGGAGTACAGATACTCTTGTTTATTAATCAGTTACAAAACTAACTTAGCTTCCTCTTCCACGGGGAGGGTTGGGGAGAGGCTTGCCGCTTTTTCTTATCCGAAACAGAAGTGATACTCCGAACCGTTACTAAGATAAATAGTATTTTCTCTTTTTTCGATGAATATACTATTTTCCCGTGCTAACCATCCGATGGCTAACATGGCATCCTCAATAGCCAAATTGGTTCTTGAACAGAGCTCCTGTATTGAGATTCTTTTCATTTCATTGAGCACATGCCATACTTTTCTTGAGTTTTCTCCAATTTTTACTTTTTCCATAATGTTGGGTTTTAGTGTTGTCTCAGTTAAAACAAAAAACAGACATAAAAAAGCAGGAAATTGTTTTTCTGAATGAACATATCGGGTGGATTTTGTATTTCTTATTCTATAAACGTGGATTTGAAAAGATGCGCAGATAGAAATAATTGCGGGAAATGAAAAAGCATTTCCCGAATTTCGGAAAATGCTTGTAGATTGGTGAGCCTCTTGTCGGATTCGAACCAACGACCCCGAGATTACAAATCACGTGCTCTGGCCAACTGAGCTAAAGAGGCATTTTGGGGTTTTTCGGGTGCAAAGGTAGTAATTCTTTTGATTTTTCCAAAAGTGGAATTTGAAAAAATACTTTGGACAGGCTGTTTTGATAAGTCACATGATTTGTTTACTTTTGCAAATCAATATATTATATAGAAAAGGAATGAAGAAGATTTTTTTTAAAGTTTGCTGTCTGGCATTATTGACGGCGGGCAATATTGCTTGTACCGGACAGGGAAAAATAAATAAGGGAGAATCTGCTACGGCTGATAGTGTGGCAGTAGTTATGGAAAATGAGACGGCTTTGCAGGCTGACAGTACGGGATATATTGTGAAGGTAGGGAATATGGCGCCCGACTTTACCGTGACATTGACGGATGGAAAATCAGTGAGTCTTTCGGCACTTCGCGGGAAAGTGGTAATGTTGCAGTTTACTGCCAGTTGGTGTGGAGTCTGTCGTAAAGAGATGCCTTTTATTGAAAAGGATATCTGGCTGAAACATAAGAATAATCCTGAGTTTGCACTGATCGGTATCGACCGTGACGAACCTTTGGACAAAGTGCTTGCTTTTGCAAAAACCACCGGGGTCACTTATCCTTTGGGACTGGATCCGGGTGCTGATATTTTTGCAAAATATGCTTTGCGTAATTCCGGAATTACACGTAATGTGTTGATAGACCGTGAAGGAAAGATAGTTAAACTGACCCGTTTGTATAATGAAGAAGAATTTGCTTCATTGGTTCGGCAAATCGACGAAATGTTGAAAAAGTGATATTTATGGTAAGAGGCCGGTAAATGCCGGCTTTTTGCTTTTTATTTTGTGTATGTGAGAATTTCAATATCTGTTATTATCAATTACCCTATTATTTTATGGTTATAACTCTTATTATTTTGGTACTGTCTGCTGTCTTCTTCATGAGTGGCAAGGTACGCTCTGACTTAGTGGCCCTCTGTGCCTTGATTTCTCTTCTTATTTTTCAGATATTAACACCGGAAGAGGCGCTTTCCGGTTTTTCCAATTCGGTAGTGATTATGATGGTCGGTTTGTTTGTGGTTGGTGGAGCCATTTTTCAGACAGGATTGGCAAAGATGATAAGTAGCAAAATATTGAAGCTTGCAGGCAAGAGTGAGTTGCGACTTTTTTTGTTGGTGATGCTCGTGACTTCTGCTATCGGTGCTTTTGTAAGTAATACCGGTACGGTGGCATTGATGCTTCCTATTGTGGTAAGTCTGGCAGTTAGTGCCGGTATGAATCCCAGCCGGTTGCTTATGCCTTTAGCGTTTGCAAGCAGTATGGGAGGTATGATGACTCTGATCGGTACACCACCGAACCTTGTCATTCAGAATGCGTTGACCAGTGCGGGATTTGAACCTTTGTCTTTTTTCTCTTTCTTACCCGTAGGTCTTATTTGTGTGACGATAGGTACACTTGTATTGATGCCCCTCACCAAATGGTTCCTTTCCAAGAAAGGGAAAAAACAGGAGGTTAATGCTTCCGGAAAATCTCTGAACCAGTTGGTGAAAGAGTATGGCTTATCCAGTAATCTGTTTCGTTTACGTGCCGATACGTCCTCATTATTGGTCGGTAAAACAATCATCGACCTTGATGTACGGCGCAAATATGGGTTGAACATATTAGAGGTGCGCCGTGGCGATATTTCTCAAAACCGTTTTCTGAAAACGATTACACAAAAACTGGCCGAACCCGATACTGTGATGCAAGAACAGGATGTTCTCTATGTTACCGGAGAAGTGGAGAGTGTAGAGCGTTTTGCAGAAGATTACCTGTTAGAAATGCTGGACGGGCATACTACCGAAGAGGCGGCAAAGGCCAATAATTCATTGGACTTTTATGATATCGGCATAGCGGAAATCGTTTTGATGCCTTCGTCCAATTTAGCCAATCGTACTGTGAAGGATGCGGATTTGCGTGGGAAGTTTAATGTGAATGTATTGGGTATCCGGCGTAAGAAAGAGTATATTTTGCAGGATTTGGGTAATGAGAAAATGCATAGTGGCGATGTGCTGCTGGTACAGGGAACCTGGCAAGATATAGCACGACTTAGTAAAGAGGACGCCGATTGGGTGGTATTGGGACAACCTCTGAATGAGGCTGCCAAAGTGACGTTGGATTACAAAGCACCGGTAGCTGCTGCTATTATGGTGTTGATGGTAGTCATGATGGTATTTGATTTTATTCCGGTTGCTCCCGTTACGGCTGTGATGATAGCCGGTGTATTAATGGTGATTACCGGTTGTTTCCGTAATGTGGAAGCGGCTTATAAAACGATCAACTGGGAAACGATCGTACTGTTTGCCGGTATGCTCCCGATGTCTCTTGCTTTGGAGAAAACAGGTGCTTCGGAATATATATCTAATAGTCTTGTTACCGGATTGGGAAGTTATGGTCCGATTGTATTGATGGCGGGTATTTATTTCACCACTTCATTGATGACTATGTTTATCAGTAATACGGTAACTGCCGTCTTGATGGCGCCTATTGCATTGCAGAGCGCATTGCAGATAGGAGTCAGCCCGGTTCCGTTCTTGTTTGCCGTTACGGTAGCTGCCAGTATGTGTTTTGCTTCTCCTTTTTCGACTCCTCCCAATGCACTGGTAATGCCGGCTGGGCAATATACATTTATGGATTATATAAAAGTAGGATTACCGCTACAGGTGATAATGGGAATCGTGATGGTATTTGCATTGCCGTTGCTGTTTCCTTTTTGAAGCCTCTCCCCAACCCTCTCCGTGGGAGAGGGAGTACAGAT